>ENA-OREN01000331-OREN01000331.1-marine-metagenome-genome-assembly--contig:-NODE-331-length-70268-cov-6.054337_pt1 | contig 70268 bp, 51 predicted proteins | sample MGYA00248624_ERZ508555 | MGnify/ENA primary metagenome ERZ508555 (study PRJEB26222, sample SAMN06267773) | marine metagenome | isolation source: Saanich Inlet, British Columbia, Canada | place...
CAGCAGCAGCGGCTTCAGCAGCAGCGGCCTCAGCGGCTTCGGCTTCAGCGGCGGCGGCTTCGGCGGCAGCGGCTTCGGCTTCAGCGGCTTCGGCTTCAGCAGCTTCGGCTTCAGCGGCAGCAGCTTCGGCTTCAGCAGCGGCAGCTTCGGCTTCAGCAGCGGCAGCTTCGGCTTCAGCAGCGGCAGCTTCGGCTTCAGCAGCAGCGGCTTCAGCTTCAGCAGCAGCCTCGGCATCAGCCACCGCTGCGGCTTCGGCCTCAGCAGCAGCGGCTTCGGCTTCAGCAACAGCTTCGGCTTCGGCCTCAGCAGCAGCTTCGGCTTCAGCAGCGGCTTCTTCCTCTGCTGTTAGCTCTTCTTCTTCCGCGATTTCCTCTTCCTCTAGGGCTTCTTCTTCACCTTCCCCTTCTTCTTCGCCCTCTCCTTCACCATCATTTTCCTCATCGCTGTTTTCTTCATCGTCTCCCTTCTCACCTTCGTCTTCTGCCTCCTCTTCACTTTCCTCTTCAGCCTCTTTTTCCTGCTGTTCTGCAGCTTGTGCCTCAATCACAAATTGTGGTGTGGGGGGCATGCTGGCAGCAAAGGCTTGAGTCAGGGATTCAGGGGCTTCGAATGCTGGGCTGGGTGGACCGGGACGAAGACTGACAGCGGTAGCTGATCCGGGTTCTGTTAGGGTAACAGTACCGCGCCCGTTAACATCTGAAACATCGAGTACACCGGAACGGTGAACAAAGGTGGTGGTACCATCACGCAGAATTTGTCCTTCGAGTTCGGAGCCTCGTATTCCAATTTGCGCAGTAGGGGTTTTGATAGTGGAGTGATGGCCGCCCTTGTCCAGACCACCCAACTTACCACTGGCGTAACGGAAGAAGCCGGTAATAACGGTTGCTTCGAATTTCCCCTGTTCTGTGTTGGCATTGAATTGGTAGTTGTCGATGACTGCCCGGGTCTCTTTACCCAGCTGGAAGCTGGTATCGTCTACCATCCTCAGGCCGACAAAAGAGCGACCAACAGTCTCAACGACATCGTTGAGATAGATGGGGTCTCCTTCGGTCAGGGTGCGAATACGTCCATCAGCACCTTTAGCGGTAACATTGGCGGCAGCTCCAATATCATCAACGCTACCAATAGGATCGCCTAGAATACCTGGAATAGTGAGAGAACCAGCCGGTCCGGCAACCTGGACGGGGTTAAGATCAATCAGTAGTTTCTGAACAGTTTCTGGAAGTAGAGCAGCACCTTCGGCGGTCTGTAGTATGGGAGGTGTATCGCCAGTGAAGTACCCTTCAATGATAACGTCTTCGCCTGAACTGCTACGGATGACGAGGTTATCTCCACTGCGCGTGTAGTCTCCCTGAAACAGGAGGTCTGCAGGCAGAGTGGTGTAGTCAGACTGAATAGAGGGGGCATGTTCATCCAGATGAACTCTATCCTGTCTGTGATTGATTTTAGTGTCTTGTATTGCCATAGGGTGCAATATTCAATTGTTCAAAATACCAGTTAGTGACATCTACAGGTTAACGGCACGCTGCTCTGTTTTTTGAGGAGTTTTTTTAGGCTAACGCTATCTATAATAGCATGTTTTTGTTGGATTTATAGTTATACGCTGAAGGTGCCGGATCTAAAAATAAGATTTTTGATAAGTGGCAATTAATTGTTGTTCAATGTTGGCGAAGGCAGTAGATGTCAGCAACTCAATGGTAAGATCAAAATATATATAGATTTTCAATGTACTTACAGCCATATTGACAGACCAATAAGGTAAGCAGACAATTACACTGATTGATATTTATCATTTTATAAGCTGTATAAATTATGAGGCTCTCTGATGTATCCAAGTAAATATGCCATTTTTGCGACAACTGTGGTTGGCGCTTTATTGATCAATAGTGCGGTGTTAGCGGGGGTAGGTCACACTACCTCAGATCATGGCCACGTTCCAGGGCCAGAAGTGGCAATTGCAAATCAACCGGTTGGTGGAAATGTTTCTGCCATTACGGGGGTTGGTGGGTTTGCAGGTGGTAATGTGGGGGTCTTGTCTGGTGCAGATGGGGTGTTGATTGTGGATAGTTTGTTGTCCGGTTTTCAGTATAAGCTGGAAAACGTACTCAGCACCTTGAAAGTATGTTCGGGTTGTGGCGATGTTAAGTACTTGATCAACACTCATTGGCATTTTGATCATACTGGTACCAATGAGTATTTTGGTAACGATGCTGTTTTGATCGCACATAACAGTGTGCGGCCACTGCTCTCGTCGGAGCAGGAGGTGAAAGCGGTTGGTAAGGTTTTTCCAGCATTGAAGCCATCCGGGTTGCCGGATATTACATTTACAGAACAGTCATCGCTCTACTTTAATGGTGAAGAGATTGAGTTAACTCACTTTCCGAAAAGCCATACCTCCGGTGATGTTGTGGTCTACTTCAAGCAGTCAGAGGTACTTCATCTGGGAGACCTCTATTTCAACGGCATGTTCCCGTTTGTGGATCTGGAGCATGGCGGCAATGTACTGGGTATGATCCGTAGTGTTGAGTCTGTGCTGCAGAGTTATCCTGCAGATACAACAGTTATTCCCGGCCATGGGGCAGTTTCTGGTATGGATGAGCTACGCTCTTTTTTGATGATGCTTAAAGAGACCACAGCGATAGTAGAGAAGGGGAAAAACAGTGGTATGAGTTTGCAGTTAATGCAGAAGCAAGGGCTTGATGAGAAGTGGGCGTCTTGGGAGTGGGGATTTGTGAGTACAAAAATCTGGATTACGCTGGTTTATAACAGTCTCCCATGATCCTCTGAAACTTGCTCATCACGATGGGGGACGGTATCTGAGTGCAGTATTTCTATATCCCAATAAAAAACCCGCCGAAGCGGGTTTTTTGCTAGAGAAAGCTCTTCAGCAGATAAATCCTGGATTTATCGATACGCTGGTGCTGACTCTGTGTGCATGTCACTGTTGCCTTTTATACGGGCGTTTTCAGCAGCATCCATATCAGCCTGCATATCAGAAGCCCCCTTTCCTGAAGCATCTACACTCATGCTGAAGTTTCCTTCTGCATTGCCTGCGCCTTTACCGGCGCCGCGTGCCTTACCATCCATTGCGCCATCAGCAGAACCTGCACCCTGACCAGACTGGTTATCATCACCGCTCATAAAAGCAAAGGCACTCGTTGTAGCAAATGCAGATGCGATCAATGTAATTATTATTTTTTTCACGATCCTCTCCTTTGAGAATAATTTTAGTTATCACTGATATTTGTCAGCTTTATAACTTTATCAAAAACAAAATCTGTTGGATACCATTAAAACGGTCAATTTTGCTTTTTCTCACCTGAAGTCTCAATACAGTAGCATCTGGGGGGGTATCTCTATTGTCATGGTGAGGACAAATCTTGATGGGTGATGGGTGATGGGTGATGGGTGATGGATGAATAATTGTTGAATCTGAATTTGTAGATACAACGTATAAGTTATCAGAACATGAGCGATGGACGTTCTACTGGTATAAATCAAAACGACAGGAGTCAACAATGAGACAAATTATAATTGCGCTATCATTAGCATCAGCATCAATGCTTTCCGTTGCGGGTGGTATGCCTTTTGGTGGAGAAGATAGCGTGGAAGATGCTAAAGACCTTTGGAAGGTACTGGTCACAGAGGGGCTGGTGGGTGAAAATGCGGTACACTCCAAACCTTATAAGGGGATGCCACCTCATGGAATGGTGTTGGACACCATTCAAAAAACAGTCAGTGTGAATGGTCATACTGGTCGAGTGATCATTAAAAGAAACTACGGGGGAGAGGGTGTTGATGTTGCTAAGGTTGCCAAAGATCCAAAGCCATGGCTGAAGGCAGTCACAGTGATGTTCAAGCGTGAATATGGATATGATCCTGAAAACCAAAACTGGTTCTGGGCAAAGTTTAAGCCAAATGGTTCACTGCACTCAAATCCTAAAAAGATGTTGTTGGCGGGGCGTGTGGCAAAAGGGATGCCAAAAGGCTGTATTGCCTGTCATAAGGCTGCCCCAGGTGGTGATTACCTTTTTAACGAATAATTCAATAACCAAACACTATCAGGAGATGACCGCACCAAAGATATTTGGTGCGGTTTTTTGTTATGGATAAAGTAAATCAAAGAATACCGTGGATGTTGTTACTGATAACAGTAGCGAGCTCTTTTTTTGTCTGTGTACAAGCGGCACCCTCATCACAATTTGTTCCGGTAGGAACAGTCGAGGATGTTCATTATGCGACCCGATTATGGGATGCCATGGTGAGGGATCAGTTAGAGGGTGAAAGTAGAAAAAACAACGCACCATTCTTTGGTGGAGCAAAACCGCATGGAGAAATTCTGGAGTTGAGCTACCAAAATCTCACGCTGGGTGCTCATACAGGATTTATTGTGGTGAAGCGTAACTATGGTAAAGCAGGGGAGTCAGGTGTGCGTGGAGTGGTGACCGTGGAGCGGGTTTCGGAGGATCGAACTCGATACCTGGATTCGATCACAGTGATGTTTCAAAGAGAGGCAGGGTTTGATGAGGACCATCAAAATTGGTTCTGGGTTAAGTACAAGCCAGATGGGACACTCTTTACAAAAAAGGTTGAAGGTCGGTTAACCGCTCTGGCGGGCCGATTACTCAAGAGCAGGCAAGGTGCAGATAATAGTGGTTGTATCTACTGCCATAGTTCGGCAGGTGGTGGAGACTATATTTTCTATTCAGAAATTATCGACTATATGAATCACCAATAGACGAACAAAGCAGCACCTAGATCAAGCCATTTTCTTCAGTCTACTTGTAGCTCTCTGCTTGGTTGGAGGCTGGTACTACTCGCAATCAAACCTTCAGTAGCGAATAACCGTAGATGATGCTGCCAATAACCATGAATGGTGAGAAGAATAGCCAGCCACCAATGAAAGCAATCCACCCTTTAATGCCTGCATGGCTTGCCAGAGCGATAAGAGCACTTGTGCCCGTCAGGAAATACCTGAAAAAGAACACCAGGACAACCAGAGCGGATAAGCCAACCACGGTTAAGAGTGCATGAATCATAAGTTAATGTACCGATTCATTATCAATATTGGTGTGCATGACAGTGCCTGAAATACCAGTCAGATTGGTGAGGGGGAGAGCCTGGGCTGATAGGGGGGTGGTAAGAAGTGGGCTTATTCTATTGCTGATCATAATAGTTAAATGCTTCCTCAGCAGACATGGGGTGAATTTTTGAGTGGCACTCATAGTAGGCAGTACTCTTCTCAATTTGGGTCTTCTCTAGCGCATCACGATATTGTTGTAGATGCTCTTTCTCTAGGCTGGCATCGATCGCTACTGGGGTCTCATTACATATCTCTTGGGGAATGGTTTTGGTGATTTGGCTGCAAGTGGTTTTCTTTGAGCCTCGTTCCAGTATTGTGGTGCATGTGACATCAGGCCGATCAATCAGCACAGTTCTACAGGATTTGTGTATCCGGTAGCCACGTTCAAGAACCTGTGTCGTGTGGTCAATCTTTGACTGGTAGTCAGCTTTAGTGGAGCTGTATTGTTTGACGATATTATCCCTGTCACATACGAATTTTGCCCGAGAGTTGGCATCCATCTTTTGGAAACCCTTCAGGGAGGTACAGCCAGACAGAAGTGCTACAACAAGAAGCATGAATATTGAGTTGAGTCTCATGTGATCGATAGTGCCTTATTGCGGAGAGGGGATCAATCTGAGAAATGTAACAAAATATTTCACTCTCAAGAATGATGGTCTTAGGGTTGCTTTGTGCTGCATCCTGTAGGATGCCATCTATATGGTGGAGGATACAGGTTGTCGTCCGCAGTGGGCTCTCTATTCTCGGACAGCCTGGACAGGAAGCTCTGGAGTGGGTGACACAGCAGCAGGATGCTCTTCAGTCAATGTTGCTTGAAGGATTGATATCTCGTTATCTCGTTATCTCGTTAGTCGACTGGAATTTATGTTCATTAAGCGATAGAGTGGCGATGAGGTGTAGTGAACAGAGGAGGAGAGTTAAAGTGGGAGTTACAGTAGAGCAAGTACAAACAGCTAATGAACTATGGTTAGTTCATCGTAACGGCATATACATGGCCACAATCTTTGAGAAGAATCCTGTAGCAGAGCATAGCGACTGGCTGCTATGTTGGGAGGATGGCAGGATTGATCATCACGATAGCTTTGAGTCAGCGCAAGATGCTGTGGGTAGTCAGTAGAACGAGTGCCGATTTACGGATATTAAAAACTGTCAAAGCTCCTACAATTAAGGGTATGAGTATTCTTGCTTTAGTTTTTGGCTCAATATTTCTTTTTGCGGTGATGGTTCTCATTGTTGAGACATTGGATCTCTGAACTTGATTTTGAGTCTTTAATCCCAGCTAAAGCTGGCGGGGTAGGATTGAGTGCAGCCATTCCGCTCTCGTCAGATTGATAGACAGGATCTTTTTTGGCAATACTATGATTACATTCGGTATATCTTTGAATGCACCCTTTTCCCTTGTAATAGCCTACCCATGCAAGCAGGTCAAATACTCCAGATTCCCTTTCAAGGTTACCTATGGGTTATCTGAGAATAAAAAAGCTACCGTTAAACAGGTAACTCTTCGTTTTAAATGGTGGGCCTACTAGGACTTGAACCTAGGACCAAGGGATTATGAGTCCCCTGCTCTAACCAGCTGAGCTATAGGCCCGGTAGCTTTTATATCTATAGTTTAATTTGAGTCCAGGTAACTCTCAAGTTTGTCAGAGCGTGAGGGGTGACGCAGTTTTCGCAGTGCTTTTGCTTCAATTTGGCGAATACGTTCACGGGTAACATCAAACTGTTTTCCAACCTCTTCCAGGGTATGATCGGTATTCATGTCGATACCAAAGCGCATTCTAAGTACTTTGGCTTCACGCGGAGTCAGTCCGGAGAGAACTCCCTGAACATCTTCCTGTAGTCCAATGGTGGTTGCAGACTGGTCGGGCTGTACCACATTGGCGTCTTCGATAAAGTCACCCAGATTGGAGTCTTCATCGTCACCAATGGGTGTCTCGGTTGAGATCGGTTCTTTGGCAATTTTGAGAACTTTACGAATTTTGTCCTCAGGGATATCCATCTTTTCAGCGAGTTCTTCAGGTGTTGGCTCGCGCCCCATCTCTTGAAGCAGTTGACGTTGAATACGGTTGAGTTTATTGATGGTCTCAATCATATGGACCGGAATTCGAATGGTTCTGGCCTGGTCTGCGATGGATCGAGTAATCGCCTGGCGAATCCACCAGGTTGCATAGGTGGAAAATTTAAAGCCACGTCGGTACTCAAATTTATCGACTGCTTTCATCAGGCCGATATTACCTTCCTGAATCAAATCAAGGAATTGTAGTCCGCGGTTGGTGTATTTTTTGGCGATGGAGATGACCAGGCGCAGGTTGGCTTCAATCATCTCTTTCTTGGCGCGGCGTGCCTTGCCTTCACCAATCGACATCATACGATTGATCTCTTTCAGACGGTTGATGGTCATTCCACATTCGTCTTCAAGGGCAAGAAGTTTCTTTTGGGCGCGTAGAATATCTCTGGAGTAGCGTTTAAGCGGAGCAGAGAATTTCTTTTTGGCAGCAATTTGTTTGTTAAGCCACTCTAGATTAGTCTCATTTTTTGGGAATGAGGTGATGAAGTCCTTACGAGGCATGCCGGCACGCTCGACTGCAATCTTCATGATGGTGCGCTCGTTTTCACGCACTTTTCTCATTGTATTACGAATGTCGACCACTAAACGGTCAAGTAATTTCGGCACCAGCTTACACTGCATGAACTGGTCGGCAATTTCATAACGTAGCTCATCATTCTTTTCATGCTCTCTGCCGTTATTTTTCTCTGAACGGTCCAGACTTTCTGAGAGGTCTGAGATGAGCTGCAGGCGCCCGGTCATCATTTCTGGAGGAGGACCGGTGAAGTCCTCTTCTTCTGATTTTTCTCCAGCGGCTTTGGGGTTTTTATTTTTATCTTGTTGTGAAACGGTGGAGGGTTTCGGTGGGTCTGGACAGAAATCACACAGCCCGGTAATTACGGTGCTGAGATCCTGATCGCCTCTATTGATCTTGTCAAATTCCTTGAGCAGCTCCTGGATGGTGTTTGGGTAGAGGGCCAGTGCGTTCATCATGTGACGCATGCCTGCCTCGATGCGCTTGGCAATAGCGATTTCACCTTCGCGTGTCAATAGCTCTACAGATCCCATTTCACGCATGTACATGCGTACAGGGTCGGTGGTCCGGCCGGTTTCTCCTTCAGCGGACATGAGTACAGAGGCAGCCTCTGCAGCAGCTTCGTCATCTGTATCATCGTTGGCTGAACCAGTCTCCCCACTAATGAGTAGGTTTTCTGCATCAGGGGCTTTTTCAACGACCTTAATGCCCATAGAATTGATGACGCTAATTACATTTTCAATCTCGTCTGTATCAGTGATTTCATTAGGAAGATTATCGTTGATCTCGCCATAGGTCAGGTATCCCTGCTCTTTTCCTTTGGCAATCAGGTTCTTGATCTCGTTTTCTTCGGCTTTAATGGACTGAGACATAGAGTATAAAACCACGCTAGTGAGGTTGATCGGTATAAAACGGACCGCGTATTTTACACTAAAAAGGGGTGTAAAGTCACGTTCAAATTATTGTGCAGAGAGGAGCTGTTGGAGTTGCGCTTTTTCTTGAGCAGTAAGCTCTTGGATCGGTGTGTTGTAGAGTCTTTCAGCGAGCTGTTCATCTGCGAGGCGTAAGAGTTGTTGTATAGCCCCCTGAAACTCTTGCTGGACTCCTGCGTCAGGAATGGGTGGGGTCCACTGTGCAACTTTGTGAAGCAGGTTTTCATTCTCCTTATCTCGCCAGCGCTCAAGTAGTGCTGCTGGGGTGAGGTTTGGGTGCTGTTGTAGTGTTTCAATAACTTCGATCAGTAGGGGAATGCCCGGGTTATTGATCTGCTTGAGTGGTTCGATGGTGGTAATTTGTTCAATCAGATGGGGGTTGTGGAGTAGTGCAGAGAGGGCAAAACGTACGGGTGATGGACCACGACCACTGATTGTGGTCTGTGGCTGGGTTGGACGACTGCTTGATTTGGGAGTATCAGGTTCAAGCAGATGGTGTGAAATAACCTCCTCTTCCATTTCTACCAGAGTCGAGAGTTGTTTGAACATCATCTCCCGAAACATTCCGGCAGGAAGTCGAGAGAGTTTCGGGCGAGCCAGTGAGATCAACTTGGCGCGGCCATCAAGCGAATCAATGTCTACCTGTTGCTCCAGATGGGTAAAGAAATAACGCGAGAGTGGGGTGGATCGGGTAATGCGTTGTTCAAACTGCTGGGTGCCCTCCTTACGTACCAGTGAATCTGGATCTTCTCCATCCGGAAGAAACATAAAGTGAGTTTCACGCCCATCACGCATCAGTGGGATGGCTGTATCCATCGCCTTGACGGCAGCATCACGTCCGGCGCGATCCCCGTCAAAACAGAACACAATACGACTGACTGTGCGGAACAGTTGGTTGAGATGGTCAGAGGTGGTGGCGGTGCCGAGAGTTGCGACACTGTAGCGTATTCCAAACTGGGCAAGGGCAACTACATCCATGTAGCCTTCAACCACCAGAATTTGAGTTAGATTTCGATTACTCTTGCGTGCCTGATAGAGACCATAAAGCTCTTGCCCTTTATGGAATAGAGGACTCTCTGGCGAGTTGAGGTATTTGGGTTTTTCATCGCCCAGTACTCGTCCTCCAAAGCCAATGATGCGTCCCCGGCTGTCATGGATGGGGAAGATGATGCGATTGCGGAAGCGGTCGTAGTGACCTCCACTCTCTTTTTTAATCAACATTCCTGTGCGGGTGAGCTGTTGCGTAGTTAAGGTATCCTGTCCTATCGCCTCGTGTAGGTGGCTCCACCCCTCTGGTGCAAATCCGAGTTGGTAGCGAGTGGCAATTTCATCACTTAGCCCCCGCTGTTTCAGGTAATGGACAGCGGTGTCTGCTTGTGGGAGGGATTTAAGTTGCTGCTTGTACCAGTCGCCAACGCGCTCCAACAAGCTGAAGAGAGGAGCAAGATTTTCACGTGGTTTGTCACTCTCATCATCCTCACGTGGTATCACGACCCCGGCTTTTGCTGCGAGGTCTTCTACCGCTTCAGGAAAAGGCATGTTCTCATATTCCATCAGAAAACCGATGGCAGTACCATGCGCGCCGCAGCCAAAGCAGTGGTAGAACTGCTTGACCTGACTGACGGTAAAAGAGGGGGTCTTTTCGTGGTGAAAAGGGCAGCAGGCCTGGAATTCACGTCCCTTTTTTACAAGAGGTACGCGTGCATCAATTACATCGACAATGTCAATGCGAGTGAGGAGTTCATCAATAAATGTAGAGGGGATGCGGCCAGCCATGCTTCAAGCATAGCACAGAGGATTGTGGATTCTTTATCCGAGCAGTGCTTTGATTTTTCCGCTGAGTTGACCCATATCCGCACGGCCTTGAGCCTTGGGTTTGATGATGCCCATGATTTTACCCATGTCTTTCATAGATTCGGCACCCGTTTCAGCAATTGCAGCCTTGATCATCTCTTCAATTTCGCTATCGCTGAGCTGTTCAGGCATATACTCCTGAATGACGATGATTTCTGCAGATTCAATGGCAGCCAAGTCATCGCGGCCCGCAGCCCCAAACTGTGTCATGGCATCTCGACGCTGTTTGACCATCTTGTCGAGAATCGCGAGCATGCGTGGCTCTTCAATCTCAATCCGCTCATCAACTTCGATCTGCTTTACCGTAGCGGTAACCATCCGTAAGATTTTGAGGCGCTCCTTATCCTTGGCGCGCATCGCATCCTTAATGTCGGCATTGATCTGTTCGAGAGTCGACATGGGGTTGGTTTTAGCGGGAGAGCAGACCGCGATTGCGACGCATGGTGCTGCGTTCGCGAGAAACACGCTTTTGAGTGCGCTTTACTGCAGCAGCAGACTTGCGCTTGCGAACTTGTGTTGGTTTTTCATAGAACTCGCGCTCACGGGCTTCGGCAACCGTGCCCGCTTTTTCCACGGCACGCTTGAAGCGTCGCAGTGCATAATCAAAGTTCTCGTTTTCTCGTACTCGTATACTTGGCATTCTGGTTGTATCCTTGAAATTTAATTCAACCGGTTTTCACTAAAGAGCCGCGCATTATACGGATCTAAGGAGAGGCATGCAATGTTTTTCAGAGGCTTGAATATACTGTTCTGGGTGCTGGTTTCACCACTTTATGCGTCAGATTCAACACTTGAGCCAGTGCTGGCAAAAGTCTACCGGCAGAATCTGGACCTGCGGCAGTGGTGGGTGAGTGAGAAGCTGGATGGTGTGCGGGCAATTTGGGATGGAAAACAGCTCTATTTTCGCAGTGGTCGCCCAATCCAGAGTCCAAAATGGTTTACACAGCAATTTCCAAAAGCTTGGATGGATGGTGAATTGTGGATGGGGAGAGGTACCTTTGAAAAAACCTCAGCAGCAGTGCGCCGTAACAATCCACAGGATGAAGAGTGGCAGATGATTCGCTACCAGCTGTTTGAGCTGCCCGGTGCGTCGGGGAGTTTTACCCGGCGGGTTGAACAAATGCAACGTATTGCAGAGCAGGTTGATGTGCCATGGTTGCAACCGGTACTTCAGCAACGGATGCCCACCACAGGTTCGCTGTTTGTGTGGCTCGATCAAGTGGTTGCTGAAGGGGGGGAAGGTTTGATGCTGCATCGGGCAGAATCACTTTACCATGGAGGCCGAAGCAGCGATCTGCTTAAGCTGAAGTCGTGGCAGGATGCTGAAGCGAGGGTGATTGCGATACTTTCTGGAAAAGGTAAATATAGTGAAATGATGGGTTCGTTACTGGTTGAAGATATGAACGGGTATCAGTTCCGTATCGGTAGTGGTTTCAGTGATCTGCTTCGACGCAGTCCGCCTGCTGTTGGCAGCGTAATCACCTATAAATTTACCGGTACCACTGATAAAGGTCTGCCGCGCTTTGCCAGCTTTTTACGACTGCGTGAGCATGACAATACTCCATTGACTGTGTACCCTACGAACCCATGATTGTATTAGGTATTGAAAGCTCCTGTGATGAGACGGGCATCGCACTGTATGAGAGCGGTGCTGGGCTGCGAGGGCATACGCTCTATAGTCAGGCCGAGATGCATGCCCGATATGGTGGTGTAGTGCCTGAGCTGGCCTCAAGGGACCATATCCAGCGGGTGGTTCCATTGATTGATCAACTATTGCAAGAGAGTCAGGTCTCAAAAGATCAGATTGGAGGTATTGCCTATACCGCTGGTCCTGGTTTGGTGGGGGCGTTAATGGTGGGGGCTTGTGTGGGGCGTGCTCTTGCTTATGCATGGAGTGTCCCCGCCGTCGCAGTGCACCATATGGAGGGGCATCTGCTGGCACCACTATTAGAAGTAGAGGTGCCGGAATTCCCTTTTGTTGCGTTACTGGTCTCTGGAGGGCATACGCTGTTGGTGCGTGTTGATGGTGTAGGGCAATACCAGCCATTAGGGGAGTCGATTGATGATGCAGCAGGTGAAGCCTTTGACAAGACAGCCAAGCTGTTGGGGCTGGGATATCCTGGTGGGCCGGCACTCTCAAAACTGGCAGAGCAGGGCAGTCCACACCGCTTTACTTTTCCACGTCCAATGGTGGACCGTCCCGGTTTAGATTTCAGCTTTAGTGGTCTGAAAACTTTTGCACGTAATACCCTGGAGCAGCACAATGATGAGACTATTGCGGCTGATGTCTCGCGTGCTTTTGAAGAGGCGGTAGCCGATACCTTGGCAATTAAGTGCCGTAGAGCGTTGCAGCAATGCCAATTAAAACGGCTGGTTGTGGCTGGAGGCGTGAGCGCCAATCGGCGTATTCGTGAACGGCTGACAGAGATTGCGGAAGCAGAGGGGGGTAAGTCTTACTTCCCACGTCCAGAGTTCTGTACCGATAATGGGGCAATGATTGCTTATGCAGGTGCTTTACGGTTAGAGAGCGGAGAGCAGACAGGTTTGGGGGTTGAGCCTCGTGCACGTTGGCCACTTTCTGAGATGGAGGCCGTTTAGAATTTTTAACTAATCAGGTTGGCCAAATAGAGGGTTGTCAACCAGGCATTTTTTAAAATCATCCATGGGTAAGGGGCGGTTCATTAGGTATCCTTGCGCATAGTCACATTTCATCTCTTTTAATATATTCCATGTCTCCATGCTTTCTACACCTTCAGCTACAACGGTTAATCCAAGGTTGTGTGCCAGTTGTACTGTTGAATGAACGATGGCGTTATCACTTTCGTTGTAACCCATATCGATGACAAAGGACTTGTCAATCTTTAATTCATTCACAGGCAGGTCTTTGATGTAGGCTAAGGAGGAAAATCCGGTGCCAAAATCATCAATCGAAATATTGAGGCCGTTTTCATTGAGAGTGTTTAGAGTATTGATGGACTGTTCCGGGTTTGTCATCATTCCACTTTCAGTGATCTCGAGTGATATATGTTCAGGAGAGAGCTGATTCTGTTTCAGAATTTCACTGATTTTTAAATGTAAATTATCATCTTTAAGATTTTGCACCGATAAATTAATCGCAACGTTGAAGATGAGACCGTTGTGGTGACACATGGCGCATTCAGTAACAGCTCTTCCAATGACCCAATAGGTGAGTTCGTTAATGACCCCCGTTTTCTCTGCGGTATCAATGATTAGCTCTGGTGATACAGCGCCTAAATTCGGATGGTTCCAGCGTAATAGCGCCTCTGCTCCGATAACCCTGCCTGAGCATAGTTCATACTTGGGTTGGTAAGAAAGTTCGAGTTCATTAAAGTCTATGGCATGCCGTAAATCAGAGATCAGAGAGAGGCGGTCCAGTGAGTTTGCGTCAGATTCAGGGTCATAATAACTGTATCCTGATTTATTTCGTTTAGCTGAATACATTGCAACATCAGCATATTGCATCAAGGTGTGCATGTTGTCGGCATCTTCCGGATATTCGGTTATTCCAATGCTTACACCGATATGCAGTTCATGGTTGTGGATGACAAACGGGGAGCCAATCGCCTTATTGACTTTTTTGGCCAGAGTAGAGCCATTTTTCTTGCTCATACCTGGCAATAATATGGCGAACTCATCACCACCAAGGCGAGCGACGGTATCGGTTTCACGAACGGTCTCTTGAAGCCGTTTTCCAACCTGGACCAGCAGATGATCCCCTACGTGGTGCCCAAGGGTGTCATTGACCTCTTTGAAGTGGTTGAGATCAAGCATCATGAGGATAAAGATACTCTTTTCGCGGTGTGCCAATTTAATGTGGTATCCCAATCGCTCATGGAGCATGAGCCGGTTTGGAAGTGATGTTAAGTTGTCGTTAAGGGCCTGGTACTCCAGCTCTTGTTGTCGCTGATAAACCTGGTGGGACATTTCTCGAAACGCATCAATGAGGTTCTGGGTCTCTATGGTTTTTTTAATGTCAAGACTGTGGAGTGCAGTGACTCCAAAGGCCTCATTTTTCAGGGATTTTGCAATCATCGAGATGGGTTTGATGATGAAGCTTCTAAGAGTCAGGATTGAGGTAACGATATAGAGTAGAAACAGCAAAACAACGATTGCAAGTACGAAAAGAAGGTTTGATCCTGACTTGTTAAGTTCATTTAGATTGAAGTTGTTGACTATAGTTAATTCATCATCTACTGCATCAAGTGATCGGGAAATGCCATTCAGTAGTGGAATGATGGCCGTTCTCATTAATTTACTATCTTGACGCCACTCATCAGAATGGTGAATACGCTTAACCTCTCTGAATCCATCTCTCCAAATATTTAAATGAGAGGGAAGTCCGAAAATTAACTCAGTGCCCTCAAACCCGAGTTTACCTTCAGTGCTATATTGGATTAATTTGTGAGTACTATTTTCAAAGGCGTCCAGGTACCCATCAATGATATCCTCTTGCGCAATTAAGCTCTTTTCGCTGAAAGATCCAATTTTATTGACAAGGTAGAGCCGGTATTCCGATATGGTACTAATCCAGATCTTTTGAGATTCAACAGCATCTTTAAAGACCTCATGACTTTCGTCTGTTTTTTTGCTCTCTACAGTTTCATCCAGAATGGTGTTGATGATGGTGAAAATGATATTTCTGCTGGGGCGCATAATCGTTGTTGATAAACCAAAAGCAGGGTATTGGGAGTTGACTTCCAGTCGTATTCTGGATAGCTCTGATGCTTTTTCGCCAAGAGTGGTTGTCTGGTTAATCAGATGATCCAGTAAAGTGGCACTGGGAAGTGTATTGATAATAGGGTCTGCCTTAAGCTCTCTGATATGATCTACAACCTGTGTCAGCTCGGTAGTGAGTACCTTTTTATACTTTACAGAATCTGGTTCAAGCATAAACGCATCAATAGCACGCTTTGTATTGCTATAGGAGTTGCGTATATTGGCAGTGGATTTTTTGAGTTCGGTAGTTTTTTCGACTAGGCTTACCAGCTGGGTCGTTCGGTTTATCTCATTTAAATAGGAGGCAATAGAGGTGATGATGACAAAGCTACCCAGCAAAAGGGCAATAGTAATATATTGCTTCTGAATGCTGACAATTTTAGTGGCCCTCTTCATGACTTATTCAGGGGTTCCTTAAGGCCCTTTTGGTCGTCCGCTACTTTGCGGTATATCGGGAGGTGGAACTAATGATATAGGCTGATAGCTTGTTGATTGGATCATCTTCACACGTATACTCCTCGTTTAAACTTGTGTACTTTTGGGGTATCTCACTTTTTCAGGTTCTCAGCACTCTCTGGCTGTTTTTGGGTGGAGCCAAACTTTATTTTATCCTCTTTTCCGGATAATAGATTCTGGATGTTGCTACGGTGTCGCCAATAGAGCATTACTGTAATTGTGACCATTGTCATCGTGAGTATGACAGATTCTATGGAGGGAAACAGTAACCAGACATAGAGTGGGGCCAAAAGAATTGCAATTAATGCAGAGAGGGAGGAGTAACGAAAAAGCAGGGCAGCGGCTAACCAAGTGGTAATGGTGGCAAGTCCGATACTCCAGTGGAGCCCAATCAGTCCGCCCAGCGCAGTGGCAACCCCCTTGCCCCCTTTGAACCCGAAGAAGAGTGGATAGAGGTGGCCTAGGAAGGCAGCCAACATTGTCAGAGCGACTATGAGTTCACTGCTGTTCATCTCTATCGCAATAGCAACGGGGATCATACCTTTAAGCATGTCGCCTGCCAGGGTCAATAAGGCAGCCTTCTTGCCACCAAGCCGCAGTACATTGGTTGCGCCAGGATTTTTGGAGCCATCTGTGCGTGGGTCGGGTAGCTGTAGTAATTTGCAGACAAGAATAGCGGCAGAGAGTGAGCCTGTCAGGTAGGCAGCTACAACTAGAATTGGGTCGGTCAGTTCGTTCATAGAGTAGGAATTATGGGATAATATCCCGTTGGTTACAAACAGATCAGGAAAACAGAATTTTATGGATATCGTCTACATCAAGGATCTGCAGATCAAAACTGTCATTGGTATTTATGATTGGGAGCGGGAAATCAAGCAGACGGTGAGCATTGATCTGGAAATGGGAACTGATATCAGTAAGGCTGCTGAAAGCGATACGATTGAGCATACACTTGATTATAAGGCGGTGGCAAAACGGATTATCAGCTTTGTTGAAGAGAGTAGTTTTCAGCTGGTTGAGACGATGGCTGAGCGTATTGCCGGAATTGTTCGCAGTGAATTTGGTGTCCCGGGATTGCGGTTACGGGTCAGCAAGCCAGGAGCAGTTACAGGTTCACGTGATGTAGGTGTTGTGATTGAACGGGGCGAAAAAATCTGATGCCTCAGGTCTACCTCAGCTTAGGGAGTAATGTTGATCGAGATCAGAGTATCCGTCAGGCAATGAAGCAGCTTGCAGAACAGTTTGGTGAGATGAGGGTCTCAACCCTCTATGAGAGTGATGCCGTTGGTTTTGATGGGGATGCCTTCTATAATTTGGTTGTTGGATTTGAGACTGATTTGGGTTGGCAAGAGATCCAGCAGCAGTTGCGGCGCATTGAGGAGAAGAATGGGCGAGAACGTGGGTCGGAGAAATTCAGCTCTCGAACACTGGATATTGATTTGTTAATTTACGGTGATTTGGATCTACAGCATGAGGGGACCGATCTGCCTCGTGCTGAAATTTTTAAATATGCTTTTGTACTAAAGCCTTTGGCTGAGATTGCGGGCGACCAGTGTCACCCGCAGACAGGAGAGTCTTATAGTCAGCTTTGGCGGCAATTTGATCAAAAAGGGCAGCGGTTACGGGCTATAGAGCTGTCATTATAATAATTGCTGTGTAAGAGGAATCCTCTGGCTGGAAGTCTGCTTCGAGGCTCTATTTTTTAGTGGACCGTTGTCAGTTTGGTGGCGTGGTGAGAATCAACAAAAAGGTTGACTTATGTCTAATATTCAACTATAGTATTGAATGTTGTTTGGTTGTATAGTTTTTGACTCCTCCATCCTCCTTTGGTGGTATTGGCGCAATCCAGTGGATTGCGCCTTTTTTATGGGTAGTTATTATTTCTACAGTTATGGATTATCATAGCCCCGAAGATGCTTGCTGCAAACTATTGGCTGGTATACTATAGGAAAACACTCGGGTATTATTGGAGTATTAAAATGGCTTACAGTGAAAAGGTGATGGATCATTATGAGAATCCTCGTAATGTAGGGGTGTTAGATAAAGATGCGGGTGACGTTGGTACCGGTATGGTGGGTGCTCCTGCTTGTGGCGATGTGATGAAGTTGCAGATTAAGGTGAGTGATGAGGGTGTTATCGAAGATGCCAAGTTTAAAACTTATGGTTGTGGATCTGCGATCGCTTCTAGCTCACTGGTAACAGAGTGGGTAAAAGGCAAAACTTTGGCTGAGGCGCAGCAGATTAAAAATTCTGAAATTGCTGAAGAGCTTGCGTTACCGCCTGTAAAAGTCCACTGCTCTGTATTGGCTGAAGATGCCATCAAAGCAGCAGTTGAGGATTATCAATCCAAGCAGGATTAGTGGAATGATACGAGTACTCTATTTTGCCCGTCTGGCAGAGGCCTTTAAAAAAAGTGGCGAGCCGATGATGAAGGGTAGTGCCAAAACCGTGGGGCAGATTGTTGATCGCCTCAAGGCGAGAGATAGCCATTGGGAGAAGATGCTGGTTGAGGGTCAATTTCAGATTATGGTGAATAAACAGATTGTAAATGGAGACCATCCGATCAAGGATGGAGATGAGATCGCCTTGGTGTAGTGCCCTGCCCCTTGCCAAGAGCTGTAACGTAGCAATCACCTATTTGTGTGTTGAGGATTCTAGATTTGTAACTATTCAGCTCACCCCTGAATCCACCATTTTTTGCCTTGAACTGGTGAATTTCAGGGGCAATCTGAACAGCCACTATCAAATTCTTTAACCTTTTTCGTAACCTCTGAATAGTTACCTAGATTTAAAGATTATGCCCGTCCACAGTTACTCCTTCTTGTGACTGCCGCCCCTACGGCGGGGTTTCCATTGGCTGATTGATTGCATCACTCTCGAATAGGGGAGCGCTTCAATCGACCCAAACTGATCTACAGCCAGCCTTAGCAGACTGTAAATGTCAATCAGATAATCACTGGTGGTAGAGCTGCCAGTGATCTTAACTATCCCATTAATGCCCCCACACTGAATTCTCAGCTCCATATTGCTGGTCATTGGCTTGGGAAGGTGTGTCACCCCCAAGGCAAAACTGCTCTGTTTATGCAGCTCAGCAGCCAGATCTTCACAGGGTTTAAGTGCTGCTGCATCCTTGCACTGCATTCCATGACGTTCGGCAATATGGAAACTTTCAGCAAATTGACAGCGGGAATGACCGCTTAATAGTGCTCTGGCAAATGGACAACGATAAGAATTTGTCACAAATAAGTCCTTATTCTGACTAAAAAAGTTGGTTATTATGATCTGCTGATGTGAATCATGAGATTTAAGTTTTCAAAGTATAACATGCTGATTAGCATGGGTAAAACTGGATAATGTAAAATATTTCAAAAACAGGGATAGATTTCATAAATTGATATTTTAAAAAAAATCTTTGATAAATAAGTAGGGTTTATGTCAAAAGAAGATTTCCCTGCTTGAACCGAGAGGGAGAGGCGATAGAGTTGCGCTGCTGAAAAACAGCGATGGAAAGAATACGTTGGAAAGAGGCTCTATATCTATTGGCCCCCTTTCTTGAAGATAACAAATTGTTTGGCGCTTTTGTTTAGGCCAGATCCAATGGAAGGAAAACGATGTCAAATCTAGTTAAACCACACGGAGGCGGTGAGCTGAAGGCGCTTTTGCTGGAAGGAACAGCGCTGGAAGATGAGAAGGCACGCGCTGAGACCTTACCGAAGATCAATGTGACTTCACGTGAGGCCGGTGATATCTATATGTTGGGTATCGGTGGATTTACTCCACTGGACGGCTTTATGAATCACGCAGACTGGAAGGGCGTATGTGATAATTACATCATGGAAAGTGGCCTGTTCTGGCCAATTCCTGTAACGCTCTCAACAGATACGGCAACAGCCAACAATATTCATGAAGGCAATGATGTTGCTTTGGTAGACGAAGAGACGGGTACAGTAATTGCGACCATGACAGTCAATGAGAAGTATGGCATTGATAAAGAGCATGAGTGTAAGTCAGTCTACAAGACAACTGATCTGGAGCACCCTGGTGTGCAGATGGTTATGGATCAGGGTGAAGTCAATCTTGCAGGTCCGATCAAAGTGCTGTCATTGGGTGGATTCCCGGAGACCTACGGCGAGCAATTTATGACACCTGAGCAGACTCGTGCACTGTTTGAGTCTAAAGGTTGGAAAACGATTGCTGCATTCCAGACTCGTAACCCAATGCACCGTTCGCACGAGTACCTGGCCAAGATTGCCGTTGAGACACTCGACGGGGTACTGGTCCACTCGACACTGGGTAAGTTGAAAGCAGGTGACATTCCAGCTGAGACGCGCTCTAAAGCGATTCAGACTCTGATTGATAACTACTTTGTACCAAATAGTGTAGTGCAGGCGGGTTACCCACTGGATATGCGTTTCGCGGGTCCACGTGAGGCACTGCTGCATGCAGTCTTCCGTCAGAACTATGGCTGTTCACACCTGATCGTAGGTCGTGACCATGCAGGTGTGGGTGACTACTATGGCCCGTTCGATGCGCAGTCGATCTTTGATGAGATCCCGGAAAATGCGTTAGAGACCAAGCCACTGAAGATCGACTGGACCTTCTGGTGTAACGCCTGTGACGGCATGGCTTCTATGAAGACCTGTCCACACGGCAAGGATGACCGAATTCTGTTGTCTGGTACCAAGGTTCGCAAGATGTTGTCTGAAGGAGAGGAGTTACCTCCAACCTTCAGTCGCCCTGAAGTTGCCAAGGTACTACAAGAGTACTATGCCAGCTTAAGTGATGACCAGAATGTCAAGATTGAAATGAAGGGACACTCGGCTCAATAAAAAAGAGCGTCCTGATTAAGGTATACTTCCCCGCCTCAAATGGGGTGGGGAGATAACTCGAGAGTCTGTGGTCTGTTTATTGGTTCGGATCGCAGGTGTTTTTAAACTGCAGTAAAACTGGAGAAAGTAAAACCATGCCAACTTTTGTACGTACTGATAAGTGCGATGGCTGTAAGGGTGCTGACAAGACCGCTTGCATGTACATCTGCCCACATGACCTGATGAAACTGGATATGGACGGTTCTGAAACCGGTCACCCAATGAAGTCATTCAACCAAGAACCAGAGCAGTGCTGGGAGTGCTACTCTTGCGTGAAGATCTGCCCACAACAGGCAATCGAAGCACGTCACTACGCGGACGTTGTTCCCCTCGGTGGTTCTGTACAGCCTATTCGTGGTACTGATTCTATTATTTGGAGTATCAAGTTCCGTAACGGCACTCAGAAGCGCTTCAAGTTCCCTATCCGTACTACACCTGAGGGTTCAATTGACCCATACGGTGGCAAGCCTGAGGCTGACATGGCCAAGATCAAGGATGTTGGCTTCTTTGTACAGCATAACGGCTACCGTGCCGGTGATCCAAGCGAACTGATCCGCAAGTAAGCAGAACGTTTCGTAAATAAATTTATTTAGATTTAAGAGGAATTTAGAATGGCTGAATTTGGAAATCCCGATGTCGTTCAGGAAGAGTGTGATGTCCTGATGATCGGTGGTGGTATGGCGAATTGCGGTGCTGCATATGAGATCGGTCCATGGGCTGCAAAGGCTGAGGCTGAGCTGGGCCGTCCAATGAACATCAAACTGGTGGATAAGGCTGCACTGCCGCGTTCTGGTGCGGTTGCACAGGGCTTGTCTGCAATCAACACTTATATCGGTTCTGAGCAAGATCCAGCGGACTACGCGCGCATGGTCTCTAACGACCTGATGGGCATCACCCGTGATGACCTCGCATATGATCTGGGTCGTCACGTAGACGAGTCTGTACATATGTTCGAAGAGTGGGGCCTGCCAATCTGGAAGATGGACGAGAATGGTGAGCGTTTCGACGGTGCACAGGGAATGACTCCACTGGCGGACGGTGGTAAGCCTGTACGTTCTGGTAAGTGGCAGATCATGATCAACGGTGAGTCCTACAAGTGGATCGTCGCTGAGGCTGCACAGAAGGCTCTGGGTGCTGAAAATATCCGTGAGCGCGTATTCATGGTTAAGCTGATCAACGACAAGAACGATAAAGGCCGCGTTGCGGGTGCTATCGGTTTCTCTGTTCGTGAGCACACAATCTACGTCTACAAAGCGAAAGCAATTTTGCTGGCTGCTGGTGGTTGCGTAAATATCTTCCGTCCACGTTCAGTGGGTGAGGGTACAGGTCGCGCATGGTATCCAGTATGGAATGCGGGTTCTACCTACTCTATGGCTGCTGAGGCTGGCGCTGAGCTGACACTGATGGAGAACCGCTTCGTACCGACTCGCTTCAAGGATGGTTATGGTCCTGTAGGCGCATGGTTCCTGCTGTTCAAGGCAAAGGCTACAAACGCATTTGGCGAAGGCTACATGGTTAAGAACAAGCATATGCTGGATGATTATCCTCCATATGGTCAGGCTGCAGTTCCTGCATCTTGCCTGCGTAACCACTTGATGCTGAAAGAGATGAAAGATGGTTTAGGTCCTATCTGGATGGATACTGTTACAGCATTGGCTGATCTGCGTGAGGTTCTGACACCTCGTGAGGTTAAGCATCTGGAAGCTGAAGCATGGGAAGACTTCCTGGACATGTGTGTTGGTCAGTGTGGTATCTGGGTTGGTGAGAACATTGAGCCAGAGAAGAAGAACTCTGAGCTGATGCCTACTGAGCCATACCTGTTGGGTTCACACTCTGGTTGTTGTGGAATCTGGTGTTCAGGTCCTGACGATATCGGCGCTCCAACTGAAGAGACTGAAGCTGGCGTACCGGATCACCTACCATCTGGCTGGAACTGGGGCTACCGTGGTATGACCACAGTAAACGGCCTGTTCACTGCAGGTGACGGTGTGGGTGCTGCGGGTCACAAGTTCTCTTCTGGTTCACACGCTGAAGGTCGTATGGCTGCCAAGTCTATGGTTCAGTATGTACTGGATAACAAGGACTGGACCCCTGAGCTCGACACAGATGTTGATGATCTGGTAATGGAAATCCTGAAGCCTGTAATGACTTACATGGAGCACAAGGACTACTCAACAGCAATCGACGTTAACCCTAACTACATCACGCCTAAAATGCTGCAGTTCCGTCTGCAGAAGATCATGGATGAGTACGTAGCAGGTGTTGCAACTTACTACACGACCAACGCCGAGATGATGCGCGTTGCTGGTGAGAAGATCGACATGCTGAAGGAAGATGCCGAGAAGATGCGTGCTAAAGATCTTCACGAATGGTTGCGTGCGTGGGAGAACTACCACCGCATCCTCACTGCTGAGGCTCATCTGAAGCACATCGAGTTCCGTCAGGAATCTCGTTATCCTGGTTTCTACTATCGTGCAGACAAGAACTTTGTCGACGAAGAGAACTGGCACTGCTTTGTAAACTCTATCTATGATAAAGAGTCAGGCAAGTGGACTTGTTTCAAGCGTGCACACGTTGATTTGGTTGATAAGTCCAAGCTGTTCAAGTAAGTTTATCTTACTGAATAGTTGTCCTTAGATGTCAGAGGAGTCCGGGTGCCGAAAGGCACTCGGACTCTTTTATCTTATATAATGTACTTTTTTACTCTGAGAAGAGTGCATCCTATAAGATTAATTTGTAGATAACGCCCCCCTCTCTCTTGCAGGGAGAGGGTAGGGGAGAGGGTAGAACCTCTTTTACTCCACAGGGCCACTCAATAAGGTAAATTATTATGCAAACCCCATTTGAACTTCCGGTCAGTAGCCCAGCCGTTCCTCAGCAGCTCAATGGCTCTGCAAAAATTAAATTCCGTTGCCACAAGGATGTCACCTGCTACAACGAGTGTTGTCGTCAGGCAGATATACCGCTCACCTCATATGATGTGATTCGTCTTAAAGGCCATTTGGGTATCAGCTCCACCGAATTTCTGAAGGAGTATACCTTCCCCTTTGAGATGGATAACGACCGTCTACCGGGGATCAAGTTGCTTCATCAAGAGGGAACCACAACCTGCCAGTTCATGAATGATGAGGGGTGCGGGGTTTATGAGAACCGTCCGATGGCGTGTCGTTACTATCCAGTAGGCCACCTTTCCCTGCGCAAGCAGGATGTGAATGATGAAGAGGACCACTACTTTATGGTGAAAGAGTCGTACTGTAAAGGTCACGAGGAAGATCGTGAGCTGACTATCGATGAGTACCGTAAAGAGCAGGAAGTTGAAGAGTATGATGTCAACTCTCACATGTATCGTCGTCTGATTCTGAAGAAGAAGTCTGGCGGCCCTGCGATTGGTACCCTCTCTAAAAATAGCCTTGCATTCTATTTTATGGCCACCTACGACATTGATCGCTTTCGTGACTTTGTCCTCTCAGAAGGGTTCGAGAAGGCCTATGAGATCCCTGAAGATGAATTGGTCGAGGCAATCAAAGATGATATGAAACTACTCAAGCTGGCTGATGACCTGATGCGTCAGATCTTCTTTGGTGAGAATCTCGTCAAACAGCGTGAAGGGGCGTGGGAAGAGCGTGCGGAGAAGCGTCAACATATCTGGGATGAGCGTATCAAGGAAGCTCAGGCAGAGCGTCACAAGCGTGAACAGGATATGTATAGAGTAGAGGAGGAAGATTCAGGGGTTACCGGTTTCTGTCCGGACGGTACCTGTGGAACCAATGATCCCTGAGTCAGCAAAGGTGCCCTCCCCTGACCCTGATCACTTCAGGGGGGGTATTAGGTGTAAACACATGGTTTCGACTTCTATTCTCGGACAAGCTACTTGTCGTGTGAAGAGTCGAGTGTAAAGACGGATACAATCTGGTTTAAGGCGTCAGCCTGTTCATTTAGGTCATTGCTAGCACTGGCGGCATGTTCTACCAATGCAGAGTTCTCTTGAGTCACGCTGTCGAGCTGATTTACTGTTGTGTTGACCTGATTGATTCCTTGACTCTGCTCTGTGGTGGCGGAGGAAATCTCTTGTGCAATATTGTTGAGCTTAGTCACGGTCATCTGGATGTTCTCCAGAGCTTCTCCACTATGGCTTACCAGCTCACTGCCATTTTTAATGCTGGTGACATTTTCATCGATGAGTAAGCTGATCTCTTTTGCCGCATCAGCAGAGCGTTGGGCGAGCGAGCGGACTTCTCCTGCAACTACCGCAAAACCACGTCCATGATCCCCGGCGCGTGCTGCCTCAACAGCGGCATTCAAGGCAAGCAGGTTGGTCTGGAAAGCAATACCATCAATCAGGGTGGTGATGTCAGAAATTTTATCACTCGACTGGTTGATTGTACTCATGGCACTGATCGCATCGGCCACGACCTGTGAGCCTCTGGCAGCCTGTTTAAGAGAGTCTGATGCCAGTTGGCTGGCATGTTTTGCGCTATCAGAATTCATAGTGACAGTACTGGACATCTGCTCCATGCTGGCAGCAGTCTCTTCAAGGCTGGCTGCCTGTTCAGAGGTCCGGCTAGAGAGATTATGGTTGCCACGGGCGATCTCATTAGCACCATTTTTGACACGTTGTGAAGCTGTACGAACTTGACTCACGATACTGGAAATATTGGTTTGAGTCGTGTTGATGGAATCTTTGAGGCCTCCCAGTGCGCCATGGTAATTTCCATTGATTGGATGAGTCAGATCCCCTTCACCCATGGCATTGGCAGTATTGACCACCTCAGAAATGGCGGATTGGAGATCTTTCATTGCACTGTTGATGTTGCCACTCAGCTCTTTGAGGTCTCCTTTCACTTCGTAGCTCATACGGGCAGTAAAATCACCTTGGGAGAGACGCTTGATGATCACCCCTACCTCTTGAAGGAGCTCGTCAATAGAGGCCATTGCACCGTTGACCTGATCGCGGAACAGCTCCTCAACCTCATCCCCCATACGTACACTGAGGTCACCGTTCGAGAGGCCTGTCATCACTCCTGAAAGTGCATTCATGGTCTCTTCTACGCTATCTGCAGAGCCGTTTACCCCCTCTTTGAGCGTACGCAAATCGCCATGCCACTCACCATCCATACGCTGATCAAAGTGACCCCGTGCAACGGCAGTAACGACTTGATTGGCCCGACTGATTGCGGATTGAAGTAGATCCATAAGTTGATTGTAGCTTTGAGACATCTGTTCAATTTCACTATCAGAATGAGCTACGGTATTCTCGATGCGCAGGCTGAAGTCACCACTTTTCTCAATGGCGACCATCGTGTCCATTAATTGCTGGACCGGTTGAGTGATGGATCGAATCAATACGTAACCACCTATGCTGAGGATAATGAGCAAAATTACAGCGGTAATCAGGGTTATGGTAATTTCTCTGTTTTTAGAGGTGACCGCCTCTGTCAGAATAATATCGACCTGACTGATTACTGCCTCATTTAGCTCAAAAGCAGCATTAATTGCCTTGCTTCCCTCGTCAAACAGGGTTTGAGAACCCAGTAGCTCAAAAACGGGGCTGTCAGAGGTTTCAGTCTTTACCAGTGCTTCAATAGAGTCAGAGAATTGGTTGACCTGACTATTGAAGGCCGCTTGTAGCACGGATAGTTGAGGTTTGATATTGCTGTTATTGATATAGGCTTTTTCAAGGGAGCGGTTGACCTGGCTATTCAGTAGCCTTAGTTGTCCGTAATAGAGTCCCAGATCGGAGCGCTCTTTGAAGGTCATCGACTTTTTGACCAGTCCAGAGGCACTCTGCCCACGGGAAATACTGGCTGCATTGGTGACCGCTGGGATCTGGTTGAGCACCAGGTTGATCATGTAAAGGGAGTCCAGTTCTGGGTCAATCACCAGATTGTTGGCCTCACCGATGGAAACTAAAACATCTTGTAGCTGGTGAATGAGCTGGTTAATCGAAGTGTTATATTTTTCAACTTCAGTCTGGCTGGGGCTATCCCCGTTATTGGCTTCCTCTGAGTCCAGCTCGTTGATCTCGATATCAAGCTCAAGCTCATCCCCCTCAATGTCCAACTCTAGATCACCCTCCTCTTCATCGCTGAAAATGTTATCGCTAAAGGTATCTTCTTCATCAGACTCATCGCTTTCGATATCAATACCAATGGTGCTGACATTCAGTGTATGCCAGGCCCCCTGCAGTGATAGCCACTGATCGATCATTTCTGAAATTTTTAATGCAATTTCAGGAGGGTATAAGTTATTGCTGATGTTGGCTTCAGTCTCTTGAAGTGGCTTCTCAAGCAGTTTTTCAAGCCGCTCATTCTCAATAATCAGAGCCTCTTTCTCTGTTTTTAAAATCGCCTTGGTATAGAGATAGAAATTGACGGAGTCTCTCACATCTAGCAGAGTACTGTAGACGGGGTAGAGTGGCTTGATCTGCTCAATACCCTGCTGTTCCAGAGAGCGGAAGTCTCTCTCCTCCCAGATGCTCCCAACATATTTGAGGGTCAGAAAGAGGATTGCAACCAATGCGATCAGCCCCAATGCCCCGAGCCGGTGGCCAATTTTCCAATGTGTGATAGACAATGTATTCCCCCTTGACTGATTCTTCCCCATCGGCGAGTACATAGCCTTAAATGAGCGTATATTTAGAAATGAACAGGCTGCTGAAAAAAGTGTTCAGTCCTGAAACCGAAATGGTCCCCTCCTATAGCTATAGGTTTAACTTCCCATTTTGGCAGATGGTATTCTATTCTAAAATATTCAGTGGAGTATCACTGATCCGATTTTTTTTGACAATAGTTAAAAAGCAATAGTTGCTGCCACTTGTTTGTTAAACCAGCATAAGCCTTGGATCTTGTCTGTTCCAGTACCCAACAGGTGGTCAATTGATTGAGTAGAAAGAAGCTGTAGCTGTCCAGCACTGCGCATCACAACCTCTTTCTTGACTAAAGATCTTAAGGCGCTTTGTGGCTATCGAACCATTATCCTGCCAAAAACAAAAAAAGCCCGGCTCATCACTGAACCGGGCTTTTTCATGGAGTAGAATTTTAGCTAATCATGCTAAGATGACCGCGAACGCTTAATGGCATTCGTAGTGTTACTTAGCTGCAATCTCCTCCAGCTTGGAAGCACGGATGATCTGTTGATCCAGACCGGCCTCCTTGGCAGACTTACCATATGCAACCGCCATCATCTGACTGTAGTAGACTACAGGCATGTTGAAGTTGGTACCGTAGGTCTTGTTGATGTCATCCTGGAAAGCCTCCGTATTCATCTGACACATGGCGCAAGGGGTTACCAGCATCTCTGCACCACTGTCATACGCGGCTTCAAGAATGTCCTTTACCAGCGCTTGTGACTTCTCTGGTTCAGAGAAGTTCAATGCACCACCGCAGCACTGGGACTTTTTCTGATAGTCGCTCATCGCCTCAGCGCCCATCGCCTCGGACATCTTGTCGAGGTAGAGTGGGTTTTCGAAGGATTCACCAGTGATACCGTAAGGGCGGTTGGCCTGACAGCCGACGTAGCTGGCAACCTTGATTCCTTCCAGAGGCTTGACCACTTTACTGGCCATCCCCTCGTAACCAATATCTTCAATCAGCACTTCGGTGAGGTGACGTACATTGGCTTCACCTTTGTACTCCAGGCCACCCTCAGCGAGAGCGGCTTGTGCATCGGTACGCAGGGTGTCGCTATGCGCCAGACGCTCTTTGGCTTCGCGAGTAGCGAGCCAGCAAGCAGGGCAAGAGGCGACGATATCCTGACCGGGGTTAGACTGCTCAGCCAGCGCAATGTTACGCGCAGAGAGTGCGATACGAGGCAACTCACCACCACCGGCATAGCCGATGGAGGCACCACAACAGTTCCAGTCCGGGATATCGTTCAGGGTGATATCCAGCGCATCACAAGTAGCCGCTACAGAGATCTGCTGGTTAGAGCCGGAGGCTTTGTCCTGCGAAGAGCAACCGGGGTAGAAAGTATAGCTTTTTGACATGGGTTTTCTCCTGATTCCTCTTAATTAGACTGCGTGCGTGCAGCTTCCAGTTCCTGCGCCTTCTTGATGATCTTCTGCAGGCTGCCGGGGTCTTTGATGCCATGACCACCGAGAATCTCCATTGGATCCATACGCTTGGTCTTGACCATTGCCATACCCAGTCCGGACTTGGCAAGTGCAGTCTTGATCCCTTCGACAAAACCGTTCATGAAGTAGAGGGCAACACCGAGCTTGAGCTCGTTGACGCGACCCTTCTTCATCAGGTTATCCCAGAACAGTTGGCCGAATTTTGCAGTCGGCTGGTTCTGTGGTGCCAGCCCCTGCACCTTCGCGTAACGCGCCAAGCCATGCATGATATGCGTGATTGGCAGCTCGCGGGGGCAGCGGGCGATACAGTTGTAGCAAGAGGTACACATCCACATGGAGTCTGAGGTCAACACCTCTTCACGCTTGTTGGCGCGAATCATCATGAAAATCTCTTGTGGAGGATGCGCCCAGTGAGGGCCGAGAGGGCATGAACCCGCACAGACACCACACTGCATACACATCTTGACCCAGTCGCCTTCCTCAACGTTCTGTTCAACTTCTTTCAGGAAGTTATTGGTATATTGCTCTGACATACTGAATGCCTCCTTAGAACTTGAATGGGCTCATACCAATCTCACCGATCAGTTCGCCCATTTCGTTGAAGAGTTGTGGAATCCGCTGGATGTCCGCGATAGAGACCTCGTGTGGCTGAACGCGCTCAGGCTCCAGCCCCTGTCCCTTCAATGTATCTTCGATTTTTGACATACGCTCATGCGCCATCTCTGAACCACGTACGAAGTGACACTGGTAGTTGTCGCCCTTGGGACAGCCCATCAGCATTACGCCATCATAGCCACTGGTGACCGCATCGATGACCAGAGAGGAGTTGATAGAGCCGAGGCAGCGAACAGGGATTACACGTACAAACGGATTGTAGGTGATTTTGTTCATGCCAGCCTGATCTAGTGCGGGGTAGGCGTCATTTTCACACGCCAGCACCAGAATACGAGGCTTCTCTTCGAACTCATCCGGGATATCACACGCCTTGATCTGCTCACCCAGGGTATTGAGTGAGTAGTTCTCGAAGGAGATGACACGTACCGGACAGGCACCCATGCAGGTACCACAACGACGGCAGCGTGACTCATTGAACTCAGGATAACGATCCTCGTCTTCGTTGATTGCACCGAATGGGCACTCAACGGTACAGCGCTTACACTGTGTACAACCCTCTTTACGAAACTGCGGGAAGCTGAGGTCGCCAGAGCGTGGATGAGCGGCACGTCCCAGTGCAGCATTTTCCAGTGCCTGGATTGCCTTCAGTGCTGCACCTGCTGCATCATCCTTGGCCTGTTGAATATCCATTGGACGACGCACTGTGCCGGTTGCATAGATACCGGTACGACGGGTCTCGTAAGGGAAGCAGATAAAGTGAGAGTCTGCATAGCCGTCCCGTAGCTGTGGCATATCTGGACCCTGACGGTAGTCGAGGTTCAGTACAGAGATACCAGCAATCTTGTTGTCAGCCTCTTCACCTGCATTGTCTTCATCACTGACAACTGCATCAATATTGATACCGGCATTCGGTACCTGACCGGTCGCCAGTACTACCAGGTCTGCCTGCTCTTCGATCTCTTCATCGAGAATCAGATCTTTTAGCTTCACCTTCAGGTCTGCAGTGACTTCGGAGACTACACCCTTGGTAAAGGTGACTCCCTTGCGCTGACCGCTGCGGTAAAAGTCCTCACCGGCAGAGCCTGGAGTACGCAGATCGGTATAGATGATCTGGGTATCGATATCCGGGTTCTGGTCCTTGAAATACATCGCCTGCTTGATTGAGGTACTACAGCAATGACCGGAGCAGTAACTTAGCTCGCCGTCCTTGTCGCTACGCTGGCCCGCACACTGTACGAAGACCACACGCTTGACCTCAGCGCCATTGGAGGGACGCTTGATCGCGCCATCACCAGCGGCCAGAGCCAATGCTTCCAGCCCTGCCTGATCAACGATATCTGCACTCTTGCCATAACTGAACTGTTCCAGGTTATTGGCATCGTAGGCATTGAATCCGGTCGCCTGAATGATTGCACCGAAGTTCTCAGTTACGATAGAGCCACTCTCGGTCGCGATATCGGCACTAAAACGGCCTGGTGCACCACTGGTCTTGGCAACGGTAGCATTCAGATGAACGGTGACATCGGCAAAGGCATCAATCGCCGCCTTCATCGCCTCAATTTCGGTATCAGCCGGATCAGCATAAGGGGCAACGCTTGGGGTACGGCTCTTGAGCTTTCCAGCCCAGCCACCCAACTCACCGCTCTTTTCAATGATGGTTGCTTTGTAGCCTGCCTGAGCAGCCTCAATGGCCGAGGTCATACCGGCAACACCGCCACCTACGATGAGGATATGGTCATTACGCAGCTGCTGACCACTACCGCTTTCCAGGTTCATGTACTTGAGATCAGCACAGCCCATACGGATGTAATCTTCAGCCATCTCCTGAGTGGTCTCACGAGACTCCTCATCATCCGGACGAATCCAGATGACACCTTCACGCAGGTTGGTGCGATTCATCATCACACCCTCAAAGTTGAAGGCCTCAGTCTTGGCACGACGCGAACAGGCAGCAATACAGACCTTGTTGACGTTCTCGTTATCGATATCGTCCCGGATCATCTTCACACCCTCTGCATTACAGAGGAAATCGTGCTCCTTGACGATTTGCATACGACCTTCGCGCGTAGCAATATTGCTCAGCTGGCCAGCGTCGAGGCGCTCGCCAATGCCGCAGCCCTTACAGATATAACATGCACTCTTGGTATCAGACATGATTTACGCCTCCGTGCTCGATACGCGGTTGATGACCTGAATCGCACGCAGTGCGCTTCCGGTTGCATTCTGTACCGCTCGGTTTACGTCCAGTGCCTCGCCAGCCACACCGGCTGCGAAGATACCACCATTGCCTGCTTCTGATTCAGCGTCTGCCTGAATGAAGCCACTGCCATCACCTATCATATTGGCTGGGAGCTGGTCAGCCTTAACACTAGGCTCCATGCCAACCGCCAGAACCACCAGATCATGCTCGTTGGCATAACGATGATAACCCTCGGTGTTTACACCATTGAGGACCGGGTTGCCGCTGTCACGGTCACGGGTGACCGAAGCAACTTTAGACTTGATAAAGGTGACGTTTGGATCCGCTTTTACTTCCTGATGGAAGTCATCAATGCGGTCAATCGCACGAATGTCGATGTAATAGATTGAAGCCTTCCAGTTCTCATCAGCACCGTAACACTCACGCATTAGCTTGGTATGTTTCAGTGTCGCCATGCAGCAGATACGTGAACAGTGCTTCAGATAGTTACGGTCACGTGAACCGGCACACTGAATGAAGGCCACGTTACGTGCCTCAGAGCCATCCTTGCGCAGGATCTTGCCGCCAGTAGGACCAAACGGATCAAGCATACGCTCAAACTCGACATTCGTAATAACGTTGTCATTACGGTCATAGGCGTAAGGCTGAATCTTGTTGGCGTCAAATGGCTGCCATCCGGTTGCCCAGATCACGGCTCCCGCCTTGATGGAGATTGTCTCTTCCTGCATGTCGAGATCGACTGCATTGACGGTACAGGCGGCCTTCGCCTTTTCTGCATCATCCGTACCGATCATTGCAGGGTCAATGACGTAACGTTGAGGGTAAGCCATAGTAGAAGTGAGGTAAGCACCCTTACGCTTCTTCATGCCATAGTTGAATTCGTCGTCATATTCGCCTTCAACCGCATCTGCACAAGCGCCGCAGGCGGTACAGTTCTCGTTGACATAACGGGGCTTGAGGGTAACGTCGAGGGTGTAATCCCCGGACGTGCCATCAATCTTGTTCACTTCGGCCATCGTGTAAACCTGCAGGTTTGGATTGGCCTTGGTGCGGCGGTAGTTGATTTCCAGGCCACAAGTCGGGTGGCACATCTTAGGGAAATATTTGTAAAGCTGGCTGACGCGGCCACCCAGTGATGGGTTTTTCTCAAGCAGGATCACCTGCTTGCCACACTCGGCAGCTTCAATCGCTGCTGAGATACCGCTAATGCCGCCACCTACGACCACAATGGTCTCGTTGGTTGCAATTGCATCCGTCATTGATGTTCTCCGTTCAATAGACAGGGACTCATATATTATGTATATACAGATTCCCATCGGTGAATTCACGTACCGGAAATTTTCCGTGAGCGAACGATACGCCGATTAGCGTAAAACCTCCAGAAATCAGCCCGTTTCGGGTATGAAAATTACTAATAGATTCATCTAAATAAGGTATCGATGATGTTGACTTGAGTGATTACCCCTGAAAAATCAGTAAATATGAGCGCTTGTGATACTGATTAAGAAGGCTTTATTCTGAGACTAAGGTCGGTTAGGTTATTTTGGTGGGGTTCCTTAACAAAGCGTTTTGTTTGTTGTACAGTCAAGGTTAAAGTGATGAATGGGGCAGGGGGAGTAGAGATATGAAATGGCTGAGTAAGGCACTCGTGGCGTGCTTTTTTGGTGGTGTTGTAACAGAGGGATATGCAGCGGGCTTCTATCTTAAAGAGCAATCAATTGTTTCACAGGGGCAGGCCTTTGCAGGGGTGGCAGCACAATCGGGCCTCGCATCAGCTGCCTATTTTAACCCCGCAGGTTTGAGCACGATTGAACAGGGTACCCTGGAGAGTGGTTTTCACTGGATAGAACCGGATCAGAAGGTAGCTACCGATACGGATCAACAGTCACCACTCTCTACTACCTTGATACCGAACCTTTACTGGGCAACCCCGGTTTCTGCGGATACTGTTATTGGGCTGGGAGTGAATGCCGCATTTGGTTCCGATAATGAATATGATGCAGGCTATTTTGGAAGTTCTGACCATATTAAAGGGTCGCTCAATGTAATCGATTACACAGCCGCAGTTGGGCACCAATTGAGTGAGCAGTTTCGTCTGGGAGCGGCGTTCTACTATCAGACACTGGATGTTGAGCAGACCAAGGCATCGGGTGCTACGCAGACAGCAACTTTGGACGGAGAGGCCGATACGCTGGGATTTTCACTGGGTCTACAGTATCGTACAGGAGGCACCACTCTGGGGCTAAGCCACCGTAGTGGTACAGAGCAGGATGTGGTGGGTACCAATACGATTGTGGGGGCTGGAGGTTTTTCGACCGGGATCTACACGGCATCTGCAACCATGAAGCTGCCTGCCATCACTGCGTTAGGGGTAGAGCATAACGTAGATGATTATACAAACCTTTACCTGGGGGTGACCCGTTACGACTGGAGTGTCTATGATTCAACCACTGTCACAACACGGGGTATCCCGCAAGTTGACCCCTTCGCATCAATCACTACAAATAATTATCATGATACCACCAGTTTTTCATTTGGCATCAACCATCAAGTTCGGTCTGATCTAGAGCTAAGGGGAGGAGTCCTTTTTGATCCCACCCCAACCAATGATACTGATCGTAGCTATAGTACGCCAGATGGGGACCGAACCTGGTTGACCATGGGTGCCAGTAAAATAGTTGATCAATCATTAATTATCGATTTGGCATTGAGCCATATTAAAGTAGACCCTGTGGAGGTCAACAAACCGGCGGGGGTTAAAGCAAGAGTGGATACAACTCATAACATTATTTCAATAGGAGTCAGAAAGTCTTTTTGAACGTTACCTACTGTAGAGCATGTGGCGAATGATGCGACCGTTTATTGCGTTGCTCTTACTGTTTTTCAATGGGCATGCCTCAAGTGCCATACTGACGATTGACCCTGAGATAGATCATTACCCGTTGGTACCGGGTTTTGATGTTATGGAAGACCCAAGAGGGCAATTGAAAATTGAAATGCTAATCAGTGGGGATCAATACGATCTGTTTGTTCCGCTAAATCAAGGTGAAACTGCCAATATGGGGTTTTCGAAATCGGCCTTCTGGTTTCGGACATCGCTACAAAATAAGACCCCGGAGCCAATGTCTCGCTATCTGGTCTATGCATATCCACATATCGATGACCTCCAGGTCTATCTGCAAGACCGCAACACCGGTCAGCTACTACAGCAGTTTCAGAGTGGTGACAGCCAGCCATTCAATACGCGTCCTTATCAACACAGGCACTTTATTTTTCCGCTAGAGATTCCAGCGCATAGCCAACTGCAACTCTATATTCGTGTAGCCACACAAGGGAGCGTCACAGCCCCGGTTACGTTGTGGGAGCAGACCGCATTTCAGCAGTATTCACACACAGATTATTTTGCCAACGCCCTCTACTACGGCATCATGATAGCGATGTTTCTCTACAACAGTTTGCTGCTCATCAGTACACGAGATCGAAACTACCTCTACTACATCTTGTTCATCGTTAGTATGGGGTTGGCGCAAAGCTCGTGGACAGGATATGCCTTTGAGTTTTTCTGGCCTGATCAGGTGTACTGGGCCAATATCTCCAATCTGATTGGGTTCAATTTGATCGGTCTGTTCGGGATGATTTTTGCCCGCAGCTTTCTGATGACCCGACTCTATGCGCCCAGACTTGATCGTGTTTACTCTATCTTTATCTGGCTGTTTTGTGGTGGCTTGGTCATTACCTTGATCGATTATCACACCTCAACCATGGTGACCTCAGTATTAGGGGGCATTTTTTCCATCATTTCTGTGATTGGGGGCATCCTGGGGCTTCGCTACGGCATCAGTTCAGCACGCTATTTTCTGTTGGCCTGGACTATTTTGCTATTCGGTACCGTAGTCCTTGGAGCAAGAAATTTTGACTTGATCCCGAGCAATTTTTTTACCATCAATGGAATGATGATCGGCAGTGCACTGGAGATGATCCTGTTATCACTGGCATTGGCTGAGCGCATCAATGATATGCGTATGCGCAAGGAACAGGCCGAATCGGCAGACCAGGCCAAAAGTGAATTTTTGGCTAATATGAGCCATGAGATCCGTACACCGATGAACGGTATTATTGGGCTCAGCCATCTGGCGCTGAAAGAGAAAGGTCTGTCATCAAGACAGCAGGATTATCTGAGCAAAATTCACGATTCTGGGCGATCATTACTCAATATCATTAACGACATTCTGGACTTTTCCAAGGTTGAAGCGGGCCAACTAAAGCTGGAGGAGATCAATTTCAACCTGGCAAATTTGGTCAAGCAAGTCTCTAACGTCATGTTGTATAAATCACAAGAGAAAGGGCTGAAGCTCCAATTTAATATTCAGGACAGTGTGCCAAGAGATTTGATCGGTGATCCAACCCGTCTGCAGCAGATCTTGATTAATTTGACTAATAATGCCATTAAATTTACCGAGCAGGGGGAGGTCACGGTTCAAATAGGTTCACAACCCGCTGAGGGTGAGCGAATTGCCATACACTTCTCGGTACGAGATACTGGAATAGGCATCATGCAAGAGCAGAAAGAGAGACTGTTCCACTCATTCTCACAGGCAGATACCTCAACAACCCGGCGATATGGTGGTACTGGGCTGGGCTTGACTATCTCCAGGCAACTGGTCGAGATGATGGGAGGAGAACTTCGTGTAGAGAGTGAGTTCAAGGTAGGTTCACTCTTCCATTTTACGCTTGAGATGAAGCCTGGGCAGCCTGAACCAATATTGGATTATGCCTCTGCTGAAACCAGTGATTCTGCCGCAGAAAGACTTTCCGCATTAAACAGTGCTGTCAACGGAATGCAGATACTACTGGTTGAGGACAATAAGATTAATCAGCAAGTGGTTATGCATGCCGTGGAGAGTATAGGCATTGAGGTATCCGTTGTGGAGGATGGTGTTGAGGCTGTCGAAGCGGTTAACCGGAATCACTATGACCTGGTGTTGATGGATATCCAGATGCCAAAGTTGGATGGGTATGAGGCAACACAGAGGATTCGTCTTCAGCACCCTGCAGACAGGCTTCCTATTATTGCAATGACTGCAAATGCCATGACTGGAGATAAAGAGAAGGCGTTAGAGGTCGGAATGAATGACTATCTCTCAAAACCAATCGATATTGATGTATTGTTTAAAATACTGCAGCACTGGTATCGAAAGAGAGATACCCCTCCAAAAGACGTGGTATCCAAACGGCAAAAATCAACTCCTCAGTGGCCAGATAAGATTCCCGGTTTGAACCTGGCAGAGGGTATCCTGCGCATGAATAGTAATCCTGCCATCTACCTCAAAATTCTCAATAGGTTTTCAGAAAGCTACGGTTCATTTGTTTCTGAATTGAGACAGAAGCAGGCAAATGGAGAGATGGAAGAGGTAAAAATGTTTCTACATACCTGCAAAGGGGTGACTGCAAACATCTCTGCCACAGAACTTTCTGAGCAGCTCGGTTCTTTAGAGGCTCAAATGGTAGAGCAGGAGACAATTCATGAAGAGCAGTTCAAGCTCATTGAGCACTCTCTCAGCCAACTGATCGCCTCTATCGAGCAGTTAAATAATGAGTATTCTCAAAACGATAAGGGCGTTCCTTCTGATTGATGGTGTACGTTCACGGTGTGGTGCAGCCTGTTACTCATGATAGGATATCTTCAGCCTATTGTTTACAATAAACCGGATATAACAGCGCCATGAATCAGCAAGTTTCCAAGCAGCAGATCGAAGAGATCTGGATTGAGGAAGAGCCCTACTATGAAGCAGTAGGTGAAGAGATTGTGCTCTTTGAGTCTGCCTATAACAACAAACTACCTCTATTGCTAAAAGGACCGACTGGCTGCGGAAAAACCCGTTTTATGGAGCACATGGCGTGGCGTCTTAAAAGGCCGCTCATCACGGTCTCCTGTCACGATGATCTCACCGCCTCTGATCTGGTGGGGCGCTATCTGATTGTCGGCGGTGAGACCCGCTGGATTGATGGGCCACTGGCACGTGCAGTACGCAGTGGTGGTATCTGCTATCTGGATGAGATTGTTGAGGCGCGTAAGGATACGATGGTAGTGATCCACCCACTGGCGGATGATCGCCGTGTGTTACCGATGGAGAAGGTTGGTGAACAGCTACAGGCGGCACCGGAGTTCTCCATGGTAGTCTCCTATAATCCCGGTTACCAAAGTGTGCTCAAGGAGTTGAAACAGAGTACCCGTCAGCGTTTTGTGGCGATTGAGTTCAACTACCCGTCGGCAGATTTGGAAAAAAGAATTATTGTGCGTGAGACGGGTGTGGATGCACAGAGCGCACAAAATTTGGTCAAATTTGCGGAGATGACCCGAAATTTGAAAGGGAGTGGGCTGGATGAGGGGGCCAGTACCCGTCTGCTGGTCCATGCTGCGAAACTGATGGTCTCAGGGATTTCACCGATCACTGCCTGTAGCGCAGGGATTGGGCAGGCATTGACGGATGACCCGGATATGGTTGCAGCAGTGCAAGAACTGAGTGCTGCGCTGTTCTGATGCATCCGCTGAGTGTTGTAGAGCTGGAGCAGCGCCTCGACCAGGTACTGGAGTTGGATCTGGTGCGCCTCTCACCAGAGCAGGCAGCACAGGCGTTGGCTCCATTTTCCCGTGAGCAGCAGGAGCGAGCACTACACTGGTCACAGATCGCAGCACAGGCTCATGTGCAGATTGGGCAACAGATTTCGATCCATGCGGCCCTTGCACTGCCTCTAATGTCTGATGAAGTCATGGGGCGTTGGGTCTACCATGCGCTCGATCTGTATGACCGAAAAGGCCTGTTTCCAGCTATAGAGGCGGTTAAGTCTGTCGAACGTTACGCTGCAGAGGCCGAAGCACGTGCCCGTGGCGTGGGGTTTGATGAGACCGTGGGTATGTTGAGCCACTTTCTACAGGGGCTGTCGGGACGGCACCTGCAAATTGAAGAGGGGGAGAGCCTCTGGACCGATAGTGAAAAGGTATTTCTGCCCTCTTTTGTCGGCCACTTTGAGCAACGAGACGATAATTTTCAGCTCTATAAGGCACAGTTGGTCACTCTCTGGGCGGAAAACTGGTATGGAACCTGGCGTCTGGTACAGGGAGAACCGGTGCAGACCCGCATTTCCCAATGGCTCTCTGTGCGCGCAGACAAGGTGCGGGATCTGGCGTTTCTGCAGCGTCTGGAATTGATCCGCATTGATGTGGTACTCAAAAGGGTATTTCCCGGCATATTCAGGCAACGAAATCGACTGTTACAGATGGTGGGGACCCCTCTCATCCCTTCAGGTTGGGAGTATGCAGTTGCAGCACTGTCGGACTTGCAGGCCTCTCTGGAGACCTCACTGCTGTGGCTGGACAGGCTGGATGGAGAGGCTCCCGCACGACTCTGCTACCAGGAGATATGGCAGATTGAAGCGGTTGACAGTGCAGCACGGGCACGTAGTGAAAAAGAGCGAGGCAGTTTTCAGTATCTGTTATGGAAGATGGCAGATGAACTGCAGTTGACTGAGCAAGAGCAGCAACAGGCCAAATTTGAGTGGCACCAAAAAGAAAATGGTGAGCAGCAAGAGAGTGTTGCCGAGGTTGAACTGTTACTCGAAGATCAGCCGGTTGCGCCGCCTGAGATCATGAATGCGTTGACCCGTTCCATTATTCAGGACTTTGGAGAGCTCCCTCCTGAATATCTCCACCCTGTAGGGGATGCACAGTTTGATCCTGAGCGGCTTGCCAGAAATGCACAGGATGTGTGGGGAGGAACCTATCATGAGGAGGGAGCCTTTCTCTATGATGAGTGGGATGGGTCACGTCTCAACTATCGCAAGGGGTGGGCGGTGCTGCGGGAGATGGAAGCAAAGCTTGGGGATGGCAACTTTGTGGAAGAGAGCATCCATAAATACCAGCGCCTGGTTGGTCATCTTCGAAAGAGTTTTGAGGCGCTGCGCAGTGCAGATCTACTGCTGAAACGGCAGGAAAATGGTGATAGCCTGGATGTAGATGCGGTAGTGGATGCGATGGCGGACCACCAGCAGGGGCAGGAGATGAGCGACCGGCTCTATCTGCAAAATCGCCGATATAACCGTTCTATTGCAGTGATGTTGATGGTGGATATGAGTGGCTCTACCAAGGGGTGGATCAACGATGCTGAGCGTGAATCATTGGTGTTGCTATGTGAAGCATTGGAGGCACTGGATGATCGCTATGCAATCTATGGCTTCTCTGGCTGGACCCGAAAGCGCTGTGAGGTTTTCCCTATTAAGCGCTTTACCGAGCCATACAACGAAACAGTTAAACAGAAAATAGCTGGAATTGAGTCCCAGGACTACACCCGTATGGGGGTTGCCATCCGTCATCTGACAGCGCTGTTGAATGGGGCGGAGGCACGTACCCGGTTGCTGATTACCCTCTCAGATGGAAAGCCGGATGACTCTGATGATTATAAGGGGGAATATGCCATTGAAGATACCCGGATGGCGCTGTTGGAGGCTCGTAGAACAGGGGTTCACCCTTTCTGTATCACTATTGACCAAGAGGGGCAGGAGTATCTCTCACACATGTATGGTCCAGCCGGTTACACCGTGGTTGATGCGGTTGAAAAACTACCTTTCAAGGTGGCAGATATCTATCGGCGACTCACGTTGTGAGTCGCCGAATAACAGGGTGTAAATTGCTTGTTCAGGGGCTTCTTATTGAGTCAGGTAGAGAAGGTCTCCCTCCAGCTCAATCTGGTAGGTCGGAGTACACCCCTTGTCTGGACCCGTTGCTTCACCACTCTCCAGATCAATGACCCAATTGTGGAGTGGGCAAGTGACACGATTACCATGAACGATGCCTTGAGAAAGTGGCCCCTGGCGATGAGGACAACTATCTTTGACAGCAAAGAAGGTCTCTTCAGCCGTTCTGAAGATGGCGATATCTCCCTCGTCGGTGGATACGGTTCTTGATCCGCGTAGCGGGATTTGAGACGGTTTTCCAATCTCGATGCGTTTTGGTTGATTCATTATTTTCTTCTCTCTACTGAATGGGGGGCTGTCGCCTACAGGGATGCCATCGGCATAAATGTCTGAGCTGCCTCAGTTCCTGCTGCATGTTGCTCCCAGGGATCAATTTGTGCACTCTGTTGAGAGATGGCGAAGCGCTCAGCCAGCTCTTTACGTAGCGTCTCATTTTCAACGATCTTCTCCTTGATGAGATGAAGACCAACACGCTCAACCCAGGGTGCAGTACGCTCAAGATAATAAGCATCCTCCCTGTAGAACTGCGTGAATGCGGCGCAGTACTCCATCACCTCCTCTTCGCTGTCCACTTTTGTCAGCAGGTCGGTCACTCTGACCTTGATACCACCATTCCCTCCAATATGGAGTTCATAACCGGAATCAACACAGACGACACCGAAGTCCTTGATGGTGGCCTCAGCACAGTTGCGAGGACACCCGGAGACAGCCAGCTTAAACTTGTGCGGCATCCAAGAACCCCAGGTAAGCTGCTCCAGTTTGACGCCCAGCCCTGTTGAATCTTGTGTTCCAAAACGACACCACTGGCTCCCAACGCAGGTTTTAACGGTGCGCATAGCCTTGCCATAGGCGTGTCCAGAGACAAAGCCCGCCTCGTTTAAATCACTCCAGAGTGCAGGAAGATCCTCTTTCTGAATACCAAACAGGTCAATACGCTGACCACCGGTTACCTTAACCTCCGGGACCTTAAACTTATCTGCGACATCGGCAATGGCTCTGAGTTCATCTGGTGTAGTCAGCCCTCCCCACATTCTGGGGACCACAGAGTAGCTGCCATCTTTCTGGATATTGCCATGTGCCCGCTCATTGACGAAACGGGATTGCGGGTCATCATATTCTCCTGGCCAGGCCGCGAGAATGTAGTAGTTCACTGCGGGGCGGCAGATATGGCAACCATCACTGTTTTTCCACTCCAGTGCGTGGAATACCGCATCATGTGATTTCAACTCCAGTGTCTTAATCGCCTTTTGTACCTGATCATGTGGAAAGGTGGTGCAACCACAAACAGGTTTCTGGTTAGGGGTCTCTTCATAGCCTTCACCCACCGTTGAGGCAAGGATCTGCTCAACCAGTGCAGTGCATGAGCCACAGGAGGCCGATGCCTTGGTGTGAGAACGAACCTCATCCAGCGTAAATAGATTGTTTTTATGGATTGCCTGGGTGATGTCCCCTTTACAGACACCGTTACAGCCACACACTTCCGCATTATCTGGTAGTGACATGACTTGCAGGTCACCATGACCGGAATCACCCAAGTGAGCCTGGCGGAACAGTAAAGAGTCACGTAACTCGGTGACATCCGTGCTGTCACGCATCATCTGGAAATAGCGTGCCCCATCAATGGTGTCACCGTAGAGTACAGCCCCTTTGATACGATTGTTTGCCAGCACCAGCTTCTTGTAGATACCACGGTTGGGGTCCTGATAGAGGAGTACATCATCTCCCTCTTCTTCACGAAAATTTCCGGCAGAGAAGAGATCGACACCAGTTACCTTGAGTTTTGTTGAGGTAACAGAGCCGCTGTAAATACCAATACCGTACTGTGCCAGGTGGTTGGCAACTACTTTGGCCTGCTCAAATAGTGGAGCCACCAACCCATAGGTGGTCCCGCGATGTTCAACACATTCGCCTACAGCGTAGATTTTCGGGTCATAACTCTGCATGGTATCGCTGACGACCACGCCGCGATTACAGTAGAGGCCAGAGGATTTGGCCAGATCAATGGAGGGGCGAATACCCACCGCCATCACCACCAGATCAGCAGGGATCTCTAACCCATCTTTGAAACGTACCGCTTCAACCCGCTGTTTACCAAGAATTGCCTCGGTCTCAGCCTCCAGCAGAAACTTGAGCCCATCGTCCTCCAGCTTGCGTTTTAACAGTTGAGATGCAGCATCATCCAACTGCTGATTCATCATTACGCTGCTGATATGGACAACGGTGACACTCATTCCCTGTCGCTTGAGTCCATTGGCCGCTTCAAGGCCCAGCAGACCTCCACCGATGATGACTGCATGTTTGTGGTTCTGGGCCGCGTTAATCATTGACTCGACATCTTCCAATGTACGAAATCCGATGACACCCTCTAGATCATTGCCGGGAATTGGAAGGATAAAGGGTAGAGAGCCTGTTGCCAGTAGCAGACGGTCATAGTGGACTGTACGTTGATCTGCCAGCGTCACTTCACGGCGACCACGATGAATGGATGCAGCCGGTGTGCCTGCTAACAGGTTGATGTTGTGTTTGCTATACCACTCAGGGGTATTGAGTATAATATCGTCAAACTGTTTATCTCCTGCCAGCAGGGGGGAGAGCATAATCCGGTTGTAGTTGGGGTGGGGTTCATCCCCGATCACAGTGATCTCATACTGTTGTGGGGCTACCTTCAGTAGCTCTTCGACAGTTCTCATGCCGGCCATTCCATTGCCGATTACAACCAGTTTCTCTCTCATTAATCGATCCCTAATATTGAGTTATTGGATAGCTTGTGTGGATAGCAGCTATGTTCTTCTGGATAAGTATTTTGCAAACGCTGTGCCAGCTAATTGTGATGCACTTAAGTTATTGAATAGATTGACTGTAGTTTTGGTTTCATAAGGTTTTGTTGAGTTCTGTTCTACCAGGTCGCACTTTTCTGGTGCGAGCAAAAGAGCACTGACCCATTTGGGCGCATCATCGTGATCACACCGGATCAAGAGACACCCTCAAAGATTCTGTTTCAATATTGCACCATTCAAGCGCATTGTCGGCCTGAATTGGTTCAAAGTATTGCAATGCGTTGAGTCATTGATCTTGTTAGTAGATTGTGGATGAGTATGTTTTACATATTTATCAATTGATTATATGTTTTTTGTCGGGTTGGCACACTCACTGCAATGTCACTTTGAGAGTGCAAGTTATTCTACATTGCCTCAACCCATTCAATATTGCTAAGAGTAGAAAATCCATGAATTCATCCGAGCATACTGCTAACCACGCCATCCCTAACCTCTTCTCATTTACCGGAAAGATCAAAATTCTGCACATGAGCTGGTTCGCATTCTTTATCACCTTTATGATCTGGTTTAACCATGCGCCTTTAATGGCAACCATACGGGAAACATTCAACCTCACATCGCAAGAGGTCAAAACCCTGCTTATTCTTAATGTGGCGCTGACCATCCCTGCGAGAATCATTATCGGTATGTTGGTCGACCGTTATGGACCCCGTATTGTCTACTCCATTCTGTTAGCGGTATCCGGTGTTCTTTGTATGCTCTATGCAATGGCAGACAGTTTTGAGCAGTTGGCCATTACCCGTTTTATGATGGGTTTTGTCGGAGCGGGCTTTGTAATCGGTATTCGTATGGTCAGTGAGTGGTTTCCTGCCCGTGAGGTGGGGGTAGCTGAAGGGATCTATGGAGGTTGGGGAAATTTTGGTTCGGCTGCCGCAGCGATGACTCTGCCCTCACTGGCACTATTCTATGGCGGCGAGGATGGATGGCGTTATGCGATTGGATCTACGGGTGTGGTTGCGATCCTCTACTCCTTTGTCTACTACCTGAATGTAAGCAATACTCCAAAAGGTTCTACCTATTTCAAGCCCAAAAAGTCAGGCGCAATGGAGGTGACCAGTAAAGGGGATCTGGTTCTCTATCTGCTGATGAATCTTCCGATGTATGTGGCACTGGCTGTACTCAACTGGAAACTCAGTCCAGCCAATCTCGGTCTTTATAATGAGGGTATTGTCCTCTTGATCTATGGTCTGCTGTTTGCACTGTACTTGGTTCAAAGCTTCAGAGTGCTGGAGGTCAACCGTCACGTATTGAAGGGAGAGGTCGCTGAGATTGACCGCTACTCCTTTAAACAGGTGGCTATTCTGGATCTGTCCTATATGGTCACGTTTGGTTCGGAGTTGGCCGTTGTCTCGATGCTCCCTCTGTTTTTTCTCGATACCTTTAACATCAGCGCAATATTAGCCGGTATGCTCGCCTCAGGTTTTGCCTTTATGAATCTGGTTGCGCGTCCTGGCGGAGGGTTGTTGAGTGACCGTTTTGGTCGTAAAAAGACCTTGATCATTCTGCTGATCGGCTCGATGATTGGATATATAACCCTCAGTAATGTGGATGGAACCTAGGCACTTCCACTGGCAGTGATGGCCACTATGGCTTGTTCATTTTTTGTACAGGCGGGAGAGGGTGCTGTGTTTGCAATGGTGCCGCTGGTAAAGCGTCGTCTTACAGGTCAGGTTGCGGGAATGGCTGGTGCCTATGGTAATGTAGGGGGTGTGACCTTCCTGACTGTACTCTCTTTTGTGGAGCCTGCACTGTTCTTTATAACCATTGCGGTGGCTGCCTTTGTAGTGATGATCCTGGTGGCGCTGTTTCTGGAAGAGCCAGAAGGGCATATGGCCGAAGTGCTTCCAGATGGCACAGTCGAATTGATTGAGGTTAATTAATGGAACCCATTGTGGTTGGACAGGTATCTTCTGCGGGCATCAAGCCCGCCAATGATGATGCTTGTGGTGTCCATATTCCTCAGGGTTCTCAGCTCTACAATAAAGGCATTATTGCCGTGATTGCGGATGGTGTCAGCTCCAGTGCGGGGGCAGCGGAGGCGAGCCACTCCTGCGTACAGGGCTTTATCAACGACTATTACAGTACGCCGGAGTCCTGGACCGTCAGCACATCAGCCAGCAAGATCTTTTCTGCCCTGAATCAGTGGTTATTGGGGCATGGGCAGAGGGTTTTTTCCAACAGTCGCGATATGGTGACCACCCTTTCGGTGCTGGTGATCAAATCTTCAACGGCCTATATTTTTCATGTAGGGGATAGCCGTATCTACCACTGCCGTAGCGGTGTGGCAGAGCAGATTACCAATGACCATCATGTTCAGGGACGGGGAGATAAAAGGTATCTGGGACGGGCGATGGGTATCAACCACCATATTGAGGTAGATGCCCATAAGCTGAGTGTCAATCAGGAGGACGGTTTTCTGCTCACTACAGATGGTCTGCATGAGTTCATTTCATCATCAGAGATTAACGGTGTCATTGCACAATATGCGGATCAGCCGCAGCTGATCGCAGATACACTGCTTACAATGGCGTTGGAAAATGGCAGTGATGACAACATCAGTTGTCAATATGTACAGGTCAACCAGCTGCCTGCCGAAGATGAACAGTCATTCTATGAGCGAATTCAGGAACTACCGTTTGCCCCGGAACTCTCTGTCGGCATGTCCATGGATGGATTCAAGATTTTGCGGGAGCTTCACTCCAGTGCTCGTACACAGCTCTATCTTGCATACGACATACAACAAGAGCGTCAGGTGATCTTGAAGACCCCCTCGGTCAATTATGAAGATGACTCAACTTACCTGGATACCTTTCAACATGAGGAGTGGGCAGGGTTGCGGACCCACTCCCCGCATGTGATGCGTGTTTATGATATTCGTGAGCGCAGACGTTTTCTCTACTATGTCAGTGAGTATATCAATGGCATTACCCTGAGACAGTGGATGGCAGACCATCCTCAGCCAACATTGCAGGAGGTGAGAGCCATCGCAGAACAGATTATTCGTGGCTTACGGACATTTCACCGCCTGGAGATGGTCCACCGTGATCTGAAACCGGAAAATATAATGATCGACAGCCATGGCACGGTAAAGATTATTGATTTTGGCTCCACCCGTATCTCCGGTATAGAGGAGATCAGCTCCCCTGTCGATCATAGTCGTATTCTGGGTACCCGTAACTATACGGCGCCAGAAATTATTGCGGGGGGTTCAGGTAGCCCCTTTTCAGATCAATTTTCACTTGCAGTGATTCTCTATGAGATGTTGAGTGGAAAACTCCCTTATGGGGATCTGGGGGACCATCCCTCGATTGAAAAACTGCTGAGAAAGATCAAGCATAGCCACTATACGGTACTGAATCACCACACTAAAGAGGTACCCGTCTGGATGGCGGCCTCGATACAGAAGGCGCTCGACCCCAGCCCGGCAAAACGTTATCCGGCTTTTTCAGAGTTTTATCATGACCTGATTCAGGCCAACCCTCTGTTCCGAATCGACCACCATACACCACTCATCGAGAGAGATCCGCTCTCTTTTTGGAGAGGGCTCTCTCTGCTGTTGATTGTGACCAATATCACGCTACTCATATTGTTAAATACCTGAGAAAGCGTTGGATAACCACTTCAATCGTGATCTGGAAATGCTAATACTCTAATTAAGTGCATGAGATAACTAATGGATCGATTGACCATTTTTATCAGGTATGACATGGTAACCCTCTTACTGGGGAGTATTGGGAGGATTTGTGGGGGTACAGCAGTCAAGTCATCGTCAGAGGTCGGCGCAACCACTCTTTGTGCATCAATTGAGAGGAAGTCTGCTTGCGCTCCTGATTTCTGTGGTGGCTATTGGGAGTACCATCTATCACTTCTCTGAAGAGGTATTGATCCATACCGTAAAAACATCTCTGGAGTACCATGCGGAGTTCCGCAAAAGCAGAATTCTGGCACTCTTTGAGCAGCAAAAGAGATGGATGGAGGAGAGTGCAGAGGATGAGCCGTTTAAACGAGCGGTTACACGTCTGATCGACAGTTATCAGGTGGGTGAGGATTCGGCAATTTATGGGATCAACAGTAAACGGTTTCGTGATGAATACGGCTTGCTGCTTAAGGCTCAGGGGGTTGATGACCTCTTTCTGGTGGGAAGTGATGGCTCATTAGTCTTCTCTCTTCGAGGGATGGATGATGAGATCGGGGTGGATCTAAGTAGGGATGGCTTCTATGGCAAAACGATTATGTCGGATCTGATTGAGAAGGTCGTTGTTGAAAATAAAGTGGTCGTCTCAAAATATGGCAAGGTGGAACAGGTTGAATCCTCGACAGTACTGATGGGGGTACCGCTGTTCTCCAATTTTCCGGGGATTGAGGGTGACATAATCGCCATTATGGTACGCCCCTTCTCTTTGAGCAGACTGCGTGATTTGATCGAGAGCTACAGTGGTTTGGGTAATAGTGGAGAGGTGATGATTGCGCAGTGGCGTGGAAAGGGGATGGGGTCAGGGGTCAACTTTATCAACCATTTCAGAAATGACGGCATGCGCCAGCCTGATGAGGCGTGCCAACGCATTCGAATTGAGAAACCAGAACGTTTTCCGGTGCTTCATGCACTCAAGCAAGAAGATGGTTCTGGGTGGCTGTTAGATAATAGTTGTACTCCGGTATTTACTATCTGGAGCTGGTTACCGCAGCTGGAGTGGGGCATGGTGGTGAAACAGGATCGTGAAGAGATCATGGCACCTGTGGCGGATCTACAGCGTAATATTGTAATTGCAGCCTTGCTGGTACTGCTGTTTCTAATTTGGGTTATTCAGCGTCAGGCCAAGTCACTCGCCCAGCCTATTGAAGAGCTTTCCAATGCTACAGAACGGGGTGAGATTGATGAACATCAGCCGGGTAAGGTGGAGGAGGTCAACCACCTGGCTAGAGTACTACAGCAGCGTACCAAGGCTTTGGTGAATGCCAAACGTGAAACAGACCTGATTCTTGAGTCGATGGATGAGGGGCTTGCTGTTGTTAATTCAAGTGGTGTCATTATTCATGTAAACCCAAAACTGGAACTGCTGGTTGGTGTGAAAAGTGAACAGTTGGCAGGCAGACGGGTGGATACCCTGTTCTCTGAAGAGCAGGAGCTGCTCTGTAACAATGGTTCAACGATTCCAGTCAGCCTCTCACGCTCACTGTTGGATTCCGAAATTGGTGAACAGGGTAGAGAAGTGTTGGTGATTCATGATCTGCGAGAGTTGCTCAAAGCGGAAAATGCAGTGCGGGCCAATAAAACCAAAGATCAGTTCCTGGCAATGATGAGTCATGAGTTACGTACGCCACTCACTTCGATTATCGGTTACAGCGAGATGCTGGGACAGCAATCCTGGGAGCATCTGCAACAGAGAGAGCGCAATATGCTCCACTCTATAGAGGTTGCCGGGCGTACCCAGCTGGCACTGATTAACGATATTCTGGATATGTCGAAGATTGAGGCGGGTAAATTTGAGATTGATGAGGTGGACTTTGATCTTGAGTCACTCATTGATGAGATTCGTTATATTTTCTCAATTCGTGCACAGGATGGAGGGCTTGATTTTCAAATTTCTCAGAACACCCTCTTGAGTCACCAATTGATCGGAGACTCAAAAAGAATAGGCCAGGTATTGATGAACCTGTTGAGTAATGCAATCAAGTTTACTGAGAGGGGACGTGTCTCCCTGGAGGTGTTTCTTGATCAAGAAAAGCAGAAGATTCATTTCCGGGTTGAAGATGAGGGGATTGGAATGTCACCGGAGGTGCTGGATCGTCTCTTCCAACCCTTTGAGCAGGCAGACAGCTCTATTACCCGCCGTTTTGGAGGTACAGGGTTAGGTCTCCATATCTCGTGGATACTTGCAGAGCTGATGGGGGGGGCTATCTTGGTCGAGAGTGTCGAGGGTAAAGGTTCCTGCTTTCAGCTTAATCTGCCACTTTGTCTGAGTGAAAAACGGTCACTTGAACGGGTTGATAAAAACAGACCTGCTCAGCAGAGTAAATTCTATGGAAACGTACTGTTGGTTGAGGATAGTATCGAGTTGCAGAAGCTTGAGCAGTACATCCTGGAGTCGTTAGGTGTTTCGGTTAGTTTGGCCAGTCATGGTCAAGAGGCCGTCACCCTTGCATCAGTCATGACGTATGATTTGATTTTAATGGATATGCAGATGCCGGTCATGGGGGGGGTAGAGGCGACTCAAATTCTTCGAAAACAGGGGTATGGCGGGGCAATTGTTGCACTGACGGCTAATGTAATGCACCAACATCAACAAGAGTTTAAAGATGCGGGTTGTGATAGCTTCTTATCAAAACCAATCGATCAGCTAGAGTTGAAAAAACTGTTGCAGTGCTATCTTGTGGAGATACCTACAGAGGATCAGAGCAGTGTTGATCGAGTCAGTAGTGATATTGATCCGGTGATTCTGGAGAAATTGCATCCTGTTTTTCAGCAGCGAATGTCGGAGTTACAGGGTGAATTAAAACAGGTGCTTGCTGACCAGGACTGGGATGGTATCTATGCGATAGCACACAATATAAAAGGGAGTGCAGCGCCGTATGGCTATCCCGATCTATCTGATATTGCGGGGCAGATCTGTGATGATATCAACGCTCATCATACCGGTCGGGAAACCCATGATCTGACAGAGACATTAATTGAAGCCATTGATCAGGTTATCGATGGATAGCCCTTTCGAGATGTATTTTATTTATCGGCCCCCCAATGTGCTGTTTCAATTCCCTCACCAAGGTCAGCCTCAACCAATCTGTGCCGCACCTCTAACAGGCGCTCAATCAGTGCGGGTTCCGCTTGCTCGTAAGCAGTTGTGTCGGGTGTTCGCTTTACAACCACGCCCAGTAATTCAGTAATAGCATTACCAATCGAGTTCTGACTGATGGTGACAATCAACTTGCCCTCATCATTGCGGTAGATCAGTTGTTTGAAGGCGGGTTGCCAACGGATGGCATTGGCATATTTCGCATCAACAATGCACTGCTCACGTACCTTTTTGGCAGCAGCCAGAAAATCATTATTAAACAGCAGCTTTCTCTCAACCTGTTCAGGAAACCAGGTCTCTTTAGGGATTGGAGCATTTCGGGTGGAGACCTGGGTGAAGAAGGTTCTGTAAAAATCGATGAAACCTTTGAGGATCAGATCATACTCATGCCAGAAAAGGCTATCCTTAAGTGCATCGGCCCCCCCCTGAATCTCCCAGCTTGGAAGTCCTTGCGGGTAACCGGTTAATCCGATGGTAGCTGATTTTTCGTCGGTTGGTTTGAGTATCTTCAGCTCCAGACAGGTGAAGAAATCTTGATAGACATCGCGCATATAGGCCTGGAACAGACTGTGTTGTCCGCCATCGGTCAGGTTTGGATTTTCTGGTTCTGCGGGGCTTGCATTGATCAGCTCTTTTTTGTCAAAAACAATGAAATGGTTATGCAGCATGCGGATGCTGGGCACTCCTGGTGAAGTTAATGACCAGGTTGCATCCAGGCTCGCTTCACCGGCAAGCACCAGTGCCTCATCCGGGTCTGGGAACTCCTCCAGCATGTAGTCAATGATGATCTGGTTCATTCGGTTCCAGACGTTTTTTACCTCAACAGGGACTTGAGTACGGCGTACCGGGCGGCCCAGTGGGTTGAGTACTGTTTTTGAGGTGTTGTAGATAATTGAGGTGTCGAACGTGGTGCTGTGGCCTAACGCCTTGCGATAGAGCAGTAGATTCTCAGGGTTTCTCAACAGGCCATTGTTGTGTTCCAGATCATTGAGGTTTTCAGTACTGTTGAAGAACTCATTGGGTTTCATCCCATCTGGAACTTCCAGCGGAATGGGGCGAAACGGGGTGTTGATCTCTCTTGGGCCTGCACTCATATCGGTCTCTTCCTTCAATTTTAAACCGGTTTCATCAACAACGGATTATACTGTACTCCTTGAGTGGTGAGGGTAGAGCGTATGTTTTTATGAAACGTTTTAGTAACTATTCAGCTCACCCCTGAAATCCGCCAGTCAAAGTTTTCATCTGGAAGCTGAGGCGGGATCAGTAGGGTATCCTTAGTTGTTGAATGGCTTCTCTATCATCAACTGATCGAGTACTTGAATGGTTTTTGGTTGATCCCAGTGTATAGAGCGGTTCACCGAGTAGCGTACTCTACCACTGCGGTCAACCAGAAAAGAGGTGGGCATACTGAAGACATTCCACTGCTGGGCGACCTCTCCATCCAAGTCAAACAGAACAGGGAAATCGATCTTCACCTTCGCCATAAACTGACTGATCTCAGAGGGGCTCTCCTGGAAGTTGATGGCAGCAATCTCAAGCCCGTGCGCTTTGTAGCGCTGGTAAATGTGGTTCATTGAAGGCATCTCTTCAATACAGGGGGGGCACCAGCTGGCCCAGAAGTTGACCAGCACCACCTTTCCTCTCAGTTGAGTCAGGCTCTGACTGTCACCATTCAGGTTTTGAAGGGTGAAGTTGGGGGCTAAAGGCTGTTCAGGAATCTCAATCAATCGGGATAGATTTTTCTCCCCAACCCCTCTTTGTGGCTGTGCTTCAGTTGCAGCAGCCATATCTGGAAATGAGCTGAACTGCATCTGCCGATGAATCTGTTTCAGATGTTGTGGAAACTGTTCACGTACCGGCTGTTCTGCAGGGTACTTTCCTGGTTCATGCATAATGTACCAGTCACGAATGTTGGCAAGCGGGAATAGAATGGCCGCAGACTCTGCTTCCCATAATGCCTCCACTATTTTGGATATTCTCTTTGCGTGTTGCCCCTTTTCGGGTTGAAACAGGGTTACCGGGATATTGGTCTGAGAGAGGATGGGAGCCGCTGTGGGTTGGTCACCGGCACGAGCGGGGGCGCTGAAGAGGTTGGGATAGAGAAGCGCCGCACCGCTGATGCGGTTACGGTTCTGGTATTGTTGTTGCCACCGTCGAATACCGCGCAACAGGGCGATCGACATCTTGTCATAGGAGACCAGAAGAATCTGCTTATCCGAGTGTTGGTGAGCGGCCTCAATCAGAGCTGCAATATGAGAGCCATCCAGTGAGAGGATTGAGGCATCATCACGGGTCAGGAATAGATCCTCCAGTACGCGGGTTGACCACACCTCCACACCACTCTGCTGGAGTTCTCCCAGTAGCTGATCAAGGTGTGGGCGCTCCTCTTCGACTAGGTCGGTAATCCACAGGGTAAGGAGATCTCCTTCGGCCTCCATTACCTGGATCTCAAAATCGTTCTCAACGCTGTCCTGAATGGTCAATGCATGGCTATTGAAGAGTGGAAGGGTGAGCAGTAGATAGAAGAGTGTTCGGAACATGGTATTGAGGGTAGGTATGGTATGGTTTACGTTCATTATCCTGGTTATGAGTAATCTATTGTAGAGGCCTTATTCAGGGGGTCTTAATTCTCTCAATGTTATAACAATAAAATAGGGGAAGTTGAGTATGTTTGAAAATCAGAATGTTATTCGGGGTTTGGGCAGGCTGTCGATCTCTGTGTTGATTGCAATGGTGGCGCTCTTTTCGGTCGAGGCCAAAGAGGTCACAATCAGTCATCAAGGGTTAATACTCAACGGAGAGTTGATGTTGGCGCAAGAGAAGCCAATTGAAGAGGGTGTTCTGCTGCTCACACACGGTACATTGGCCCACAACAGGATGGAGATCATTACCGGGCTGCAAGAGCTGCTGGCAGAGAGTGGTGTCAGTACGCTGGCGATCAATCTCAGTCTGGGGGTCGATAATCGTCATGGCAGTTATGATTGCACCGTACCGCACCGCCATCATCACACCGATGCTGTGGATGAGATGGTTGCCTGGATCGACTGGTTGGAGCAGCAAGGGGTAAAGCAGATTGATGTGATGGGTCACTCTCGTGGTGGCAATCAGGTTGCCTGGTTGATGGCAGAAAAGGATCGTTCAACCCTTCGTAAGGGGGTGTTGCTGGCCCCGGCGACCTGGAGTGAAGAGAAGATGAATAGCGGCTACAAGAAGCGCTACAACGAAGCGCTAAATGGTCTCTACGCCAAGGCGGAGGCACAGGTTGCAGCGGGCCAGGGTGAGAGCTTGATGGAGCATACGGGCTTTATCTATTGTGCCGATGCCTCTGCAACGGCCTCTGCATTTGTCTCCTACTATGGTTCCGATATTCGCCGCCACACCCCCAACCTGTTAAAGCGTATTGGCAAGCCGGTGCTGGTGGTTGCCGGCAGTGAAGACAGTGTGGTGGGGCCGCTGGCACAAGATGTAGAGCCTCTGAGTGGAGAACAGATTCAATTTATCTTGATCGATGGGGCAGATCACTTCTTCCTGGATCTCTACCTGGAAGAGGTTGCAGAGGAAGTGGTTGAGTGGCTGCAGCAGTAACGTTTGGTACCCTTTTGAGAGATCACTGCTATTGTCTCTGATTCTTACAGGTAGCGCTCGCCAAGCACGTTTTCTGCGTGATCGCTGGGCAAAGCAGCAGCTCGAATCAGGACGAACAGCTTGGGAGACACCACCGATTCTCTCGCTGCAGGCGTGGATGCGCCAGCAGTGGGAGCACTGTTTACAGCAGGGGGTCACACTGCCGCTACTGCTCTCACCGGATCAGGAGCGCAGAGTGTGGCAGCAGTGCCGTCCTGATCAACTACGCGATGCCGAAGGGTTTCTGCGTCAGGGTGATCTGATCGACCATGCCATGCGAGCCAATCGACTGTTTCACCTCTGGAGAGAGGATGATGAGTTTCTGGGTCTGCTGCTCAACGATACCCATCTTGAAGAGATGGAGCTGTTTGCGCTCTGGCAGCAACAATTTGAAGAGCAGTGTCAGCAGCACCAGTGGTTAGCGGGAGCAGGTTTGGCTGAGCTGCTTGGTGAGTTGCTACTAGACAATGTAATCACTCTACCGCAGCGGCTTGAGCACTATGGTCGATCACAATGGTGTCGTGCCGAGCAGCGCCTGTTAGAGGTCCTGGAACAGTCGGGGGTTGTGTTGAAAGAGGTGGAGCTGCCACGCCTACAGGTTAATGAAAAATTGGTGGTCAGCGCTGATCCTGATCGAGAGGTTGAAGCCGCTGTATCGGCGATCAAAGACTGCCTACAGGCTACACCAGAGGCCCGTGTCGGCGTGGTGGTTCCGGGATTGACAGCCAGACGTCGACAACTTGAGGTTGGTTTCAGTGAGCAGTTGGCAGCGCAGAGTGCGGTGATGCCGGTACTGGCCTCACAACTCCCCTATCGTTTTTCCAGTGGCGACCTGCTGCTGGATGACCCCCGAATTCACCATGCCCTGCAACTGCTAAAGTTGGCACAACAGGGGTTGCCACTCCTTGAGGTATCAGCACTGTTACGTTCGCCATGGTTGCTGCTGGGGGCAGAGATGGAGGCGCGTAGCGTAGTGGAGCTGCAACTGCGTGGACAAAGTGAGCTGGAGGTTTCACTGCACTCACTGATTCGGCAACTGCATCCGGCAGGGGAGGATCAACTGCCATCAGCCCCCCGTTTTCTGGGGGCGTTGCAGGCACTGGAAGGGCTGGATCTTCTGCACTCCACAACCACGCACCATTGGGCAGAGCATTTTACCCGTGCGCTGGCCTTCTTTGAGTGGGCTGAAAATGGGGAGCAGAGTCATATCGCGCTGGCAGCCTACAATGGATGGCGTGAGGGGATGGACCGTTTCGTGGCATTGGGTGAATTTTTGCATGAGATCGAGGGTCGAAAGGCACTCTCTGAGCTGCGTCAGCTACTCTCCAGTATTGAATTAGAGAGTGGATCAGGTGGAAGGCAGACGGTTGAGATATTGACTCCTGAAGAGGCCGAGGGGGTGCAGTTTGACCTGCTCTGGGTGATGGGGTGTGATGATCGCCAATGGCCACAGAGTAACCCGATTTGCCCATTTCTCCCGCAGCAGTGGCAACGAGAACGTATTCCAAGGGTAGACCATTTGGGTGCACAACAGCAGAGCCAAAAGCGCTTTGAGCGCTTTAGAGCGTGTGCAAAACAGCTCTTTTTCAGCTACAGCGAGAGCGAGAGTGCAGGTGCTGAGGAACAACAGCATGTGACGCCACTGTTGAGTCAGGTGGTGTTAGATGAGATGGACCCACAAGAGGCAAACCCACAAGAGACAAATCCAAAGGAGACAGAGCGGTGGTGGTTACCACAGCAGCCTTTGGAGTTGGAGCCGATTGAAGATTATCAGTCGCAACTGCCAGCAGGCAGTCACGTACGTGGTGGCAGTGGGTTGTTGGTGGATCAGTCGCAGTGTCCGTTTCGTGCCTTTGTACGCCACCGCCTTCAGGCGCGATCCATGGAGCAACCACAATCAGGTCTGGATGCACGGCAGCGGGGTACCTTGTTGCATGAACTGCTAGAGCGTTGCTGGAGAGAGATCGGACGCTCCTCGGAACAGTTGCACAAGATTGATGAGCCGACTCTGCAACAGACCATCTACAAGATTGCGGCAGGGACGGTTGAACAGTTTCGTGACACCAGAAAGGGGGCTATAGGACCGCGTTTTTCCGAAAATGAGGTTCAGCGGCTCTCTGCGATGACGCTAAGCGCACTGCAGCTGGATCGACAGCGTGTGCTGCCCTTTGTGGTTGAAGAGATGGAGCAGCAGCATCAGATTGAATTGGGTGGCGTTGTGCTCTCTATCAAGATGGACCGGGTTGATCGTACTGAGGACGGACGCCGGATATTGATCGACTACAAGAGTGGAAAGGTGAACCGGGCCGACTGGGAGGGGGAGCGCCCCAAGGCACCACAACTGCCCCTCTATGCCATTCTGCTAGAGCAGGTGGCTGCAGTACTCTATAGTCAGATCAAAGCAGATGAGGTGCTCTATAAAGGAGAGCAGCAGGAGGAGGCCGTTCTGGCGGGAGCGCAGGGGGGTAAGCGCCGTCCTGCGGTTACCGTCTCCGAGAACTGGTCAGCACAACTGAAACAGTGGCACCATGCGGTAGAGGCACTGGCAATAGAGTTTCGTAACGGAGTGGCTACGGTTGACCCTCAAAAGGGAAGCAGTAGCTGTCAATATTGTGGTCTGGAACCGCTGTGTCGGGTGGAGTTGTAGCAATGGGATCACAACAGCAGTTACTGGATCAGGATCAGCAGGTGCGTCAGGAGGTGCTCGATCCAGAGCGCTCCTTTATTGTTCAGGCCCCTGCGGGTTCCGGTAAAACCGAATTACTGACTCAGCGTATTCTCAGGTTGTTGGCACGGGTCGGTGAGCCAGAACATATTCTTGCGATCACCTTTACCCGTAAGGCAGCAGCTGAGATGCGAAGTCGTCTGTTGGAGACGTTGAAACATGCGGCACAACAGCCCTGTCCACAGCAACCTCATCTGGCGCAGAGTTGGAATCTGGCACGAGCGGTATTGGCGCATGATCAGCAACAGGGGTGGAATCTGTTGAGTCACCCTGCGCGCCTGGAGATCCGCACCATGGATAGCCTCAATGCGCGACTGGTACGCCAGATGCCACTGCTCTCCACCTTCGGGGGGATGCCGAGGGTGAGTGATGATGCCGAGGAACTCTACCGGGCGGCTGCCAGAGCAACGCTGCAGATGGTTGAAGATGAAGATCTGGGAGAGGCCATCGCAACGCTGTTGCGCTGGCTTGATAATGATGCAGTACGGGTGGAGCGGATGGTGACGGAGATGCTTGGCCATCGCGATCAATGGTTACCCCATATTGTGGGTGGTGAGATCAACCGCCCCCTGCTGGAGCAGACGCTGCGCAGTTCAGTTGAGTCGATTTTGCAGCGGACAGAGACTGCTTTGAATCAGCTGCTTGGTCAGCAGGGAGTCGACGACCTGGTGGCATTGGCAGCCAGTGCTGCAGTGGTAGCTCAGCAGGGGGCAAAGCAGCCAGCGGTGATCCACTGTGATGGCTTAGTGCAACTGCCCGCAAGTGACGCCACTTCATTACCACTGTGGCAAGGGATCGCATCACTCTTTCTCAAGAGTGATGGAGAGTTTCGCCTGACCACAAGAAGCTGGACCAAGAATGAGGGGTTTCCGGCGGGAGAGCAGGGCAAACAGCAGAAGGCGATGATGCTGACGTTTTCGCAGCAGGTTTCGCAAAGTACAGCCGCAATGCTGATTCAGAAGATTCCACTGCTACCACCGGTCAACTATCTGGATCAACAGTGGGAGGTGATTAATGCGCTGTTCCAGGTGTTGATGCTGGCGCAGGCTAACTTGATGATGGAGTTTGAGTCACAAGGGGTTGTAGACCATACAGAGATAGCGCAGCGTGCTCTGCATGCACTGGGGAGTGATGAGGACCCTACGGCATTGGCGCTACGGCTGGATCACCAGATACACCATCTTTTGGTCGATGAATTTCAGGATACCGCACATGGTCAGTTTGATCTGCTGAGGCGGATTAGCGCTGAGTGGGCAGGGGATACATCTCGAACACTGTTTCTGGTGGGAGACCCGATGCAGTCGATTTACCGGTTTCGTCATGCTGAGGTAGGGCTTTTTATCAAGGCAATTGAGGAGGGGGTGGGTGAGATCCCGTTAAACTACCGTCAACTCAGTGCCAACTTCCGCTCAGAATCAGGGGTGGTGGAGTGGGTCAATAGCACCTTTTCCCAGCTCTTTCCGCAACAGTCGGATCGATTCAGCGGGGCGATTGCCTATGCCCAATCAACCTCCACTCGCACAGCGACCACAGCGCAGGCGGTCACCCTTCACCCTCAGTTGGAGGATAATCGTGAGGCGGAGGCAGAGCAGGTAGTTGCACTGATTCAGCAGACCTTGAGTGATTTGGGAGAGGAGAGCGAAGATAAGGTGGCGATTCTGGTCCGTTCACGTACCCATCTGCAACAGATTACCCTGCAACTCTACCGTGCCGGTGTGGCCTATCGAGCGGTGGAGATTGAGTCGTTGGGGGATCGTCCACTGGTACGCGACCTGATGACCTTAAGCCGTGCGCTACTTCATCTGGCGGACCGTGAGGCGTGGCTGGCTCTGTTGCGTGGCCCCTGGTGCGGACTCTCGCTACAAGAGTTACTGCTATTGGTGGAGGGCCAGCCTCACACGACTCTCTGGACTTTGATGGCTGATGAAGTGCGTGTGTCAAAACTATCTACAGCGAGCCAGCAACGGCTACAGTGGTTGCATGAAGAGGTGACTCAGCTGTTTCAGCAGCGCGGTGAACAACCGTTGGTGCGTTGGATTCAATACGGGTGGCGTCGTCTGGGGGGGGCAGCGGTTTACCTGCAGAGAGGTGAACCGGGACAGTCACAGCGTGAGGCTGCAGCCTTCTTTGAGCTGCTGCAAGAGATGGAGCAGTCTGGCGAAGTGGTTGATCTGCTACGTCTTCAGCAGCGGCTACAGCGACAGAACCTCCGGTCTGAGCCATCACTCAACGCCGATGCACCAAGAGTTGAGGTGATGACCATTCACAAGTCGAAGGGGTTACAGTTTGATACCGTTATTTTGCCCGGATTGGGGCGCAAGCCACGTGGTAATGACCATAAACTACTCCATTGGCTGGAGGTGCCGCAGCAGCTAGATGAGGGGGCGGAGACCATGCAGTTGTTGCTCTCTCCAGTGCGTTCAGCAATGCAGTCCGCAGACCAGGATGTACTGGGGCAGTATGTGCGTAAGATTGAGCAAGAGCGTGAGCAGAATGAACTCTCGCGTCTGCTCTATGTCGCCATTACCCGCGCCGAACGACAAGTGCATCTGTTGGGGGCCACCAGAATCACCGCTAAAGGAGCGTTGGGGCATCCCGCTTCCCACTCCTTGCTGGAACAGCTCTGGCCATGGCATCAAGAGCCGTATCAACAACAGTTGGAGCAGGCCGATCTGGAACAGCTACAACAGCAGGCACAGTTGCCACCACTGAATCAGTCGCCGCCTCAGCGACTCACCTCAATCTGGCGGTTACCAACCCCGCCTCAACCGGTGGTGCCGTTGACCCCGCTGCCAGAGTTGCAAAGTGTCTACCAATGGGGCTCAACCAGCGCCATCCACATCGGTACCGTTGTCCATGCACAGTTGCAGTGGATTGCAGAGAGTGGCGTAGAGCGCTGGGTTGGGGAGAGTCTGCAGCCTTTGGCTCAACGTGCAAATCACCAGCTACTGCAGTTGGGTGTCGCTCAAGAGGTGCGCCCCAAAGCAACAGAACGGGTGGTTGAGGCGCTACAGCGGGTATTGGATGACCCGCAAGGGCGATACTTTCTTGCCAGTCATGATCAGGCGAAAAGTGAATGGCCACTCACAGCGCTGCTGGAGGGTGAGCTGACCCATATCACTATCGACCGTACCTTTGTTGATGAGGCGGGGGTCCGCTGGATTGTGGACTGGAAGAGCAGCAGCCACAGTGGTGGCGGTTTGGAACAGTTTTTGGATAGTGAGGTGGAGCGCTATACGCCGCAGTTACGCAAGTATGGTGCAGTTGTGAAGCAGTTGGAGGTTCGCCCTCAAAAACTGGTGCTCTATTTCCCGATGCACCAGGCGATGCGTGAAGTGGTGTAACTCTGTTTTTCGATTCGCCCTACAGCTTTCCTTCAACCATCTTGTGGCGCTGTTTTAGATAGCGTTTGTACTGTTTGATCGCCTCTTCCTTGGATTGAGTAAGGCTTTTGGGTTGAATAAACAGCTCCATGCGTAGACGATCCTTCTCGGCACGTTCTGTACCAAAGGCCTCTGCCAGGGTGTACCAAGTGTGGGCTGCAGTAAAAGAGAACAGCTTTTCTTCATGAATCTTACCCACCTTGCGGGCCATCTCACCACGCTCGTCATCGGTAAAGGGGATGGGGTTAAGCGCCCGTTCTCCGAGCCAGTAGACGGTTCGTTGCGGAACGGTTTTGACCGGACCACCACTCTGGAACAGGGCACCGATCTCCTCCTGCAGTGCTGCCAGTTGTAGCAGATTGATCTTCTCTTTGATCCTCTCCTGTAGCGGGACCGCCAAGGTGAAACCATTCTCGATAGCCAGGGTTAATGCGAGCATTGCGCGGCTGTAGTCTTGTGATATTAGTTTACCCTCTGCATAGAGTTCGCCCAGCAGGTACTGAGCCTCACGCTCTCCGTTTCCGGCAAGACGGGTCAGTTCAATGATTGCCTCTTGACCTTTTCCGGAAGAGATGGCGCGTCTGGCATCCATCAGGTCGGCATAACAGGGGGTGGAGAGTATGGTTACCGAAACCAGTAACAGAAGGGTGTGGTGGAGTGATCTTTTCATGCACCCCATTATACCTGTAACAGTTCGATGTATAATGGAGACTATGTCAGGAAATTCAATTGGAAAACTCTTTACCGTAACCTCCTTTGGCGAGAGCCATGGGGCCGCACTGGGCTGTATTGTCGATGGCTGTCCACCGGGAATAGAGATCTCGGAGGAGATCATTCAGATTGATCTGGACCGACGTAAGCCAGGAACCTCGCGCCATACGACACAGCGTCGTGAAGATGATTTGGTGGAAATTCTCGCCGGGGTGTTTGAAGGTAAGAGCACCGGGACTCCGATGGGTCTGCTGATTCGCAATACCGATCAGCGCTCTAAGGACTACTCTGATATTGCAGATCGTTTCCGTCCCGGTCATGCGGACTATACCTACACTCAGAAATATGGCTTTCGGGACTATCGTGGCGGAGGGCGCTCTTCAGCGCGTGAAACGGCCATGCGGGTAGCCGCAGGCTCTGTTGCCAAGCAGGTATTAAAGGCACAGTTCGGGGTGGAGGTTCACGGTTATCTGGCTCAGTTGGGGCCAGTGGTCGTAGAAAAAATTGATTGGGATCAGGTACACCAAAACCCCTTCTTTTCGCCAGATGTAGACAAGGTGGAGGAGATGGAGGTCTATATGGATGCGCTGCGCAAAGAGGGTAATTCAATTGGTGCGCGGATTAATGTGGTGGCAACAGGGGTGCCGCCTGGTTGGGGAGAGCCTGTTTTTGACCGCCTGGATGCAGAGATTGCCCATGCAATGATGAGCATCAATGCGGTCAAGGGGGTAGAAATTGGTGCGGGATTTGAGTCGGTGGTGCAGAAAGGGACGCAACACCGTGATGAGATGACCCCTGAAGGTTTCAAGAGTAACCATGCGGGCGGTATTCTCGGCGGGATCTCTTCAGGGCAGGATATTCTGGTCTCAATGGCGCTCAAGCCCACCTCCAGTCTCCATCTGCCCGGAGACACCATCAACAGGAGTGGAGAAGCTGTTGAGGTGGTGACCAAGGGGCGTCATGACCCCTGTGTAGGCATTCGTGCAACACCCATTGCAGAGGCGATGTTGGCAATTGTGTTGTTAGACCATGCGCTGAGACAGCGTGGTCAAAATGGTGAAGTCCACTCTTCAACCCCCGTTATCTAAGGAACCTCTGGGTAAGTCATGAACAATTGCCTCGCGCCCATAGCACCCAACATCTTTGTTGCTCGACCTCGTTCCTCGGTTGAAAATCTTGCTAATAGCCCGCTACAAGGTGAATTGTGCTTGCGCAAGAGAAGGTGCCCTAGGGTATTGGTTGTGATCTTGGACGCTGTGAGCACGATTCATTTTGTCCAGACTACTTCAGAGCTTCCCTAATTGAAGTACCGGGTGTGAGCCAGCCACTCCCCTATCTCCGTCTCTCCAGTTTCTATCTCTTCTATTTTGCAACTCTGGGGGTATTGATCCCCTATTGGAGCCCCTATCTGGAGAGTCTCGGCTTTTCAATTATGGAGATTGGTGAGTTGACGGCTGTTCTGGCAGCGACCAAGGTGGTAGCTCCGAATATCTGGGGTTGGTGGGCAGACCACCGGGGGGAGCATCTTGGGGTGGTCCGTTTTGCCTCTCTCGCCTCCATTATCACCTTTGCCGGGGTTTTTGTTGGTAGTGATTACTGGTGGATGGCATTGGTGATTGCGGCATTCAGCTTCTTTTGGAACGCCTCACTGCCACAATTTGAGGCGGTGACACTCAACCATCTGCAGGGGCAGGTAGAGCGCTACTCCTCAATCCGGGCTTGGGGCTCTGTCGGTTTTATTGCAACGGTTGCACTACTGGGGTTGTTGCTGGAGCGCTGGGGGGTAGAGTTGGTGCCCATCGTGTTGATGGTGTTGATGGCCGGGATCTGGCTCGCAAGCCTTATGGTGCCGCGAGTCCCTGATCGGGATCATGAATCCGCTCCTCTATCGTTAAAAAGTGTACTGAGTCGACCCGTTGTGGTGGCACTGCTGTTTGTCGCCTTTCTTAATCAGGCAGCACACGGCACCTACTACACCTATTACACCCTCTATATGGAGCAGTTTGGCCATGATAAAGGGGTAATCGGGATGATTTGGGCGCTCAGTGTAGCGGCTGAAGTGGCGGTATTTACAGTGATGGCCAAGTGGGTTCCCCGTTTCGGAGAGCGTAATCTGTTGCTGATGAGCCTGCTGTTAGGGGCTGTGCGCTGGTTGATGACCGCACTGTTTGCAGAATCGCTGCTACTGATGTTTCTGGTGCAGATGCTACATGCCGCCAGTTTTGGAGTGATTCATGCGGTTTCGATCCATATGATTCATGACCTGTTTCGTGGCAAGCTACAGGGGCGCGGTCAGGCGCTCTACTCCAGTCTCAGTTTTGGGGTTGGTGGCGTGGTTGGAAGTCTGCTGGGGGGGTATGTGTGGACGACGCAGGGGGCCTCTTCCATCTTTATCTTATCGGCACTGCTCTCTCTGCTCGCCTTCGGGGTGAGTTGGAAGTGGATCTATATTAAAAAGTAGTAATCTTTTTGTTTGAGGTGGTGCGAAGCGGTGGGTGGAATAGTAGAATGGATACCTTTCTACTAAGGAACCTCTGAACATATCTGGGTAATTTGAATTACGTCCATAGCGCCCAAGATCAAGGCGAAGATCGTAGCCAATAGCAGGCTATTAGCAAGGTTTTCAACCGAGGAACGAGGTCGGGCAACGAAGATATTGGGCACTATGGGCGTTAGGCATTTACATATGACTTATTCAGGAGTTCCCTAACCCATTGACGGGACTGATTGGATGGCTGGTAAAACACTCTATGACAAACTGTGGGAAATGCATGTGGTTCGTACCGAAGAGGACGGCAGTGCACTACTCTATATTGATCGACAACTGTTGCATGAGGTGACCTCGCCGCAAGCCTTTGAGGGGTTGCGACTGGCGCAGCGCACTCCATGGCGGGTTGATGCGAACCTGGCAGTGCCCGATCACAATGTCCCTACTACAGAGCGTGAGCTGGGAATTATCGATCCGGTGGCCCGTACTCAAGTGGAGACACTGGACCAGAATGCCGATGAGTTCGGTATTACCGAATTCAAGATGGGTGATATTCGCCAAGGAATCGTCCATGTGATTGGCCCGGAACAGGGGGCAACACTACCGGGCATGACTATTGTCTGTGGTGACTCTCACACCTCGACTCACGGAGCACTGGGAGCGCTGGCCTTTGGCATTGGCACCTCTGAGGTCGAACATGTATTGGCGACGCAGTGTCTGGTGCAGAAGAAATCGAAGAGTATGTTGGTGCGAATCAATGGCTCAGTGGGTGTGGGCGTAACAGGAAAGGACATTGTGTTGGCGGTCATTGGCAAAATCGGTACTGCCGGTGGGACCGGTTATGCAATCGAGTTTGCCGGTGAGGCGATTGAGGCGCTCTCTGTTGAGGGGAGAATGACCGTCTGCAATATGGCGATTGAGGCGGGGGCCAGAGCCGGTATGGTGGCGGTTGATCAAAAGACAATCGACTATGTTAAAGACCGCCCCTTCGCCCCGACAGCGGCACACTGGGAACAGGCAGTCACTGCATGGCAAGAGCTGCACAGCGATGCTGGCGCGACGTTTGATACCATCGTTGAGCTGAATGGTGCGGATATTGCGCCACAGGTCACCTGGGGGACCTCTCCAGAGATGGTGGTGGCGGTCAGTGCAGCGGTACCCGACCCGGCAGATGAGACAGACGAAGTTAAACGCAATGGAATGGAGAGAGCGCTCACCTATATGGGGCTGGAAGCCAGCGCCTCGATAGACTCTATACCCGTTGATAAAGTCTTCGTCGGCTCCTGTACCAACTCCCGTATTGAAGATCTACGCGCCGCTGCTGAAGTGGCCAAGGGTCGCAGCAAGGCAGAGAGTGTTAAGCAGGTGTTGATTGTTCCCGGCTCCGGTCTGATCAAACAGCAGGCGGAGCAGGAGGGGCTCGACAAAATTTTTATCGAGGCAGGCTTTGAGTGGCGTGATCCCGGCTGCTCAATGTGTCTGGCAATGAATGCAGATCGTCTGGAGCCGGAAGAGCGTTGTGCCTCCACCTCCAACCGTAACTTCGAGAGCCGTCAAGGCCTCAACAGTCGCACCCATCTGGTCAGTCCGGCAATGGCGGTGGCAGCTGCGGTAACGGGGCACTTTACCGATGTGCGTGAACTCATGGAGGGAGGCGTGTAATGGAAAAATTTACCCAACACAGCGGTTTGACACTGCCGATGGATCGCCCCAATGTGGATACCGATGCAATCATCCCCAAGCAGTATCTGAAATCGGTCAAGCGGGCAGGATTTGGCCCTAACCTGTTTGATGACTGGCGCTATCTTGATCCGGGTGATCCGGCAATTGATAATGCAAGTCGTCGTCCCAACCCCGATTTTGTCTTGAACCAGCCACAGTACGATGGTGCAAGTATCTTGATCGGACGTGAGAACTTTGGTTGTGGCTCCTCGCGTGAGCATGCCGTCTGGGCGCTGACCGATTACGGAATTCGTGCCGTGATTGCCCCCAGTTTTGCCGATATCTTCTTTAATAACAGCTTCAAAAATGGACTGCTGCCGATTGTCTTGAGTGAAGACCAAGTAGAGCAGCTCTTCGTAGAAGAGACAGCCACAGAGGTGTACCAGATTGCGATAGACCTCGCGGCACAGACGGTCACAACGCCCGCTGGCGCAAGCTTCTCTTTCGAAATCGACGAGTTTCGTAAGTACCGGCTGTTGAATGGCCTGGATGACATTGGGCTGACGCTACAACATCAGGATTCGGTCAAGACTTACGAAGAGCGCCGTAAAGCAGAAGCCCCTTGGCTGTTCGCATAACAAATACCGTTTAAGAAAATAGAGAGTAACGATGAGTAACAAGATAGCAGTATTGCCCGGTGACGGGATTGGTCAGGAGATTGTCGCCGAAGCGGTCAAAGTACTGGAGTGCCTGAAGAGTGATTTTGGCCTTTCGGTTGAGATGGAAAACGGTCTGGTTGGCGGTGCAGGCTATGATGCAAGCGGAACGCCGTTGCCTGAAGAGACATTGAAGCTCTCAAGAGAGGCTGATTCGGTACTATTGGGTGCGGTAGGTGGTTACCAGTGGGAGTCACTCGATATTGCAGTACGCCCTGAGAAAGGGTTGTTGGGATTGCGAGCCGAGTTGGAGCTGTTTTCAAATCTGCGCCCTGCAATCCTCTATCCACAACTGGCAGATGCCTCGACATTACGGGCCGATGTGGTCTCTGGCCTCGACCTGATGATTGTGCGTGAACTGACCGGTGGTATCTACTTCGGACAGCCGCGCGGTATCCGCACACTGGATAATGGCGAACGTCAGGGGTACAACACCCTGGTCTATGCAGAGCATGAAATTGAGCGCATCGGCCACTCTGCCTTCAAGATCGCAATGAAGCGCGACAAGCGTGTTACCTCAGTGGATAAGGCCAACGTACTCGAATGTACCGAGCTATGGCGTGAAGTGATGGAGCGTGTTGCCAAGGAGTATCCTGAGGTCGAGCTTTCCCATATGTATGTTGATAACGCAGCAATGCAACTGGTGCGCGCGCCAAAGCAGTTTGATGTGATGGTCACCACCAACATGTTTGGTGACATCCTCTCCGACTGTGCAGCGATGTTGACAGGCTCCATCGGCATGTTGCCTTCCGCCTCACTGGATGCGAATGGCAAGGGGATGTACGAGCCGATTCATGGCTCAGCCCCCGATATTGCAGGACAGAATATAGCCAACCCACTGGCCACCATCCTCTCGGTCTCCATGATGTTGCGCTACAGCCTGAACCAGGTAGAGATGGCAGACAAGATTGATCAAGCGGTCAACCGGGTACTGGACAACGGACTGCGTACCAAGGATATCCACTCCGAAGGAATGCAAGAGGTGAGCTGTTCAGCGATGGGTGATGCGGTAGTGGCAGCTCTGCGTAGTTAGCTGGAGCGGGTTTCACAACTATTTCATAAAGCTAAAGCAGATTTGAAGGGCGGAAAAAACCTGCTGAAACTGTCACCGTAGCTCCCTAATCTAGAGATAGCCCCAAAACCTCTGTGTACTTTTGATACCTGTACATTTGGACAGGTTGTTATTGAGTTCGAAAATAGGCTTAATAGATCAAGTATTCCTTTCCCATAGCGCAGCAAGTATGACCCTCTTTCTTGTTACATTTTGTTACAAAATTCAAATTGAATCGCCACATTGACAGTGTCATGATTACCGACATGAAAAAATATGAAGCGTTAGGTTTTATCTTTAGCATCTGTAGATCTTGTTGAGCTAAGCAGAATCAATCTAGTCCAATAATTACTAGTTCTGTATGGTTTACTGTTATGTTTCAAAAGACAAAGCCCATCACTGGTATAGAATGTGAGTAAAAATACAGAAAAAATGGATTTAAATACAAATGATCGCTTAGATGAGCTTCTTGATTATGTGCATCATGTAGGACGACTCAATCAAAAACCAATTTTCAGAATAGAAGAATATAAACAGCTGAATATTTGGGAACATGAATTCAAAGGGAAAATTGGAATTCAGCATAATATTATCGATGATGATGGTATTTCCGTTTGGTTAAGAATTGAGCGGTTAAAGAGGCTTGCACCGCCTCCAATCCCTGAACAAATCCAAGACTGGATTGCTGTTGGAAACGACCCTGAAAGTAATCCACAGATTAAAGATAAATTAATCAAAACATTACCAGAGCAAGAATCTAGTAAGCTTATTGATGAAGGAGTTGTAGTTGAGAGTGATGTTGTTGATCCGTTAAAAGAGCAAATTTCTGAAATAAAGCTGAAGGATGTAATATTTCGTCTAGAAAATAATCAACAAATAAAGACAGATATAGATAATTATCTTAATGAGCAATGGTTGCCTTGGTCTGAGGAAGAAAAACCACGAAGAGTTACGATTAAAATATATGACTCATTATTTAGTCTACAGCAAACCATTGAGGCACAGGGAGATGAGCAGCCAATAGAATTAATTTGGGGTATTGGAGTATGTCGGTGGATATGTGAAGGACACAGAATTAATCATCCGCTACTAGAAAAGCCGATTGAAATTGAAGTTGATAAAAAAGATGGAGCAATACTGATACATCCTCGAAATAATGAACCAACTATTGCTGTTGGTGCATATTTCGCATTAGGAAATCCAGGAGTGGATGCCCTTTTACGTTTTGGAAAAAAACATTTTTCTGAAATGTCAGAAGATATTGAATTTTCACCATATATTCATGAAAGTTTTGAACCGCTATTAAGGCAGGCTTCAACCCATCTAAGTGAAAGTGGTACATATTGGCCAAATGTTAACCCCGACAAAGAAAATCGTAAACCAAATAAGATAAGTGACTCTCTTGAGGTGACAGATAGTTGGATTATTTTTGCAAGACCAAGAAGTGCCACTGGATTTATCCAAGATATAGAGAGATTTCAGAAGAAACTTGAAGGATCAAAAAAATCAGATAACCAGATTCCAATCCCTGTTAAAAGGCTTGTTACGGAATTATCTGATAAAAAACCGTTACAGGTGAGTGGAGGGTTTTTATCAAATAATGGCTTGTCTTCCTCGCGTTCAGGGGTATTACAAAAACAATCAACAGAACTGTTCTTTCCAAAAGCATTTAATGATTCGCAGGTTCAAATAATAGATAGGCTTGAAAAAAATGATGGTGTAGTAGTTCAAGGGCCACCTGGTACTGGTAAAACTCACACTATTGCCAATATCATTTGTCATTATTTGGCGACTGGAAGAAGTGTTCTTGTTACTTCAAAAGGAGAACCTGCTTTGTCAGTATTGCAGGAACAAATACCTGATGAATTGAGATCATTAACAATAAGTCTTCTGGCAAATGAAAGGCAAGGGATGAAACAGCTAGAAGCGGCAGTTGAGCTTTTGGCGGGTTTGGTTAGTCAAACTAGCTTACGTGAGTTAAATCAAGAAGCAGAATCAAATGAATTAAGGGTTAAGCAGCTCAAAAAGGAAATAAATGAGATTGATGAAAATATAAAAAATTGGGGGCTGAGGCAACTTAATCCAGTTGAGCAAAAACTAACGGGGGCAAATAAAGACATCACCGCAATGGAGTTGGCACAACTCGTTATTGATGATGACGGCACTCATGAATGGTTCACGGATAAACTTGGCTCTTCTGAACATTACACGCCTAGATTTACTGACTCAGATATTGCGACAATCAGAATGGCGCGTCGAAAAGTAGGTAATGATATTAGTTATGTTGGTAAATCCATCCCCCAAATACAGGACTTGCCAGATAGCGCAAATATAGCCGCTATTCATGATGACCTATCAGCATCTGCAAAAATTGCTATAGACTCAAAGAGTGGTCATATCCCACCGCTTGCTGTTTCTGTAGAGCAATCCATTGACAGAGCTAAGCAATTAATCAAGCCATTACAGGAGTTGAGAAATCTTCTTGATACATTCCAAAATAATAACTGGTTAAAACAGTTGTTTTATTCTTGGGTTGAAGATATATCACCTTCTAGTGAGGGTAATGCTTTGTTCAATGAGTTAGCAAATTCTTTGAATATTTTGGTAGAGCGTCGGCAACAATTCGTTAAGACCCTTGTTGAAATACCTGAGCCATACGCTTGCATTGAAGATATACAAGTTGCTTTAAGTAATCTTGTAAATAATAAAAGAGCATTCGGTATATTTTCTTTTGGCAATAAAGAAACTAAAAGTATTATTGGTCAAGCGAAAGTAGAGGGGGAAATCCCAAAAGATACAAAAATGTGGCAATTAGTTCTTGATTATGTGAATTATCAAGATGATATGAGAAAATTTATTGTTAAGTGGAATCATGCAGGGCAGGAACTTGAGTTACCAGAATTCATATATCACTATGGCAGTTCATTTAAGGATATTCAATCTACAAAAAAATTAATCTCAAATGCAAGGCAAATCGCAGGTGAGTGGGGTTCTATTAGCCGAGAAGTTATTGAGCTATTCCCGCACGGAATAGATGTGCCAAAAATTGTACACAGCAGGTCAGAAATAGATAAGACGATTGATGCCATTGAATTGAATACCTCTCGTATTAGTCTTGGTGCTCAACGCATCAAATTACAAGATTTAATGGAAAAGCTTAAGCAATCAGATGGAGACATAGCAAATAGTATAAATACATTTGTTAAAAACATTATAGGCAATCCTGAATATTCATCAGATATGATTATTCAGGAATGGCAGGGATTGGTTTCAGAGTTAAATAGAATAAATGAGTTGTTGGTGCATCTTCAGGATCTTGAAAAGATTGCAGATAATATTTCTGACTCAGGAGCAGTTATTTGGGGGGGCAAACTTAAATCAGAGCCATTACTAGAAGCAGATGATTATCTTACTCCGGTGGATTGGTACGAAACATGGAAATGGAATCAACGTAAACAATACCTGCATGAAATTGATGGGCGTGACCAACTCAAGAGGCTTTCAGAAAAGAGATCAACTCTAGATAATGATCTAAAGCGGACATTTTCCAATCTTGTACGGGTAAAAACAAATATTGGTTTGCATATGAGCATGACCGAGCGTGTCCAAGGTGCTTTGATGCGTTTCGTATCTTCTATCGCAAAAATTGGAAAAGGTACTGGAAAGAGAGCACCAAGACACCGTAGAGATGCTTACCGTGCAATGCAAGATTGCTATGGTGGTGTACCCTGCTGGATTATGCCCACTTGGCGAGTAAGTGAAAGCTTACCATCTGACTTTGGCTCTTTCGATTTAGTGATTATTGATGAGGCTTCTCAATCTGACATTACTGCATTACCTGCAATTTTAAGAGCAAAGAAATTGTTAATTGTAGGTGATGATAAACAAGTTAGCCCAACTGCTGCTTTTCTTGCTGAGGAAAAAATATTACAACTCAAACATAACTTTCTTCGTGAGCAACCATTTGCAGAGCTACTTCTCCCAGGAATTTCTGTATATGATCTTGCTAATGCTGTATGAACCTACCCCCAATCGTTGGACAGAAAACGGGGGAAAATAAGACAATTTCCTGTGTTGTTTTTATGTGATTTCTTGAGGAAAAAATCACTCTGTTAGTATCAGTTGTAGTGC
>ENA-OREN01000332-OREN01000332.1-marine-metagenome-genome-assembly--contig:-NODE-332-length-70230-cov-6.217382_pt1 | contig 70230 bp, 60 predicted proteins | sample MGYA00248624_ERZ508555 | MGnify/ENA primary metagenome ERZ508555 (study PRJEB26222, sample SAMN06267773) | marine metagenome | isolation source: Saanich Inlet, British Columbia, Canada | place...
TGCGCCACTTTGCCAGAAGATCTGGCACCCCCCAAGCTATAATGATGAATATCCCTATGAGAGGCACATAAGCATATCGGTCTGCCATGGCCTGCGCCCCTACCTGTACAACCCCAATCACAGGAGCCAGGGTTCCAAGATACCAAAACCATCCAAATGCAAAATAAGGTGCCTTCCTGATAAACTTAATGGCTACTGCTGAAATGGCTACCAATGCTATTGCGCACAGTACTCCTTTCCATACTTCCAAAGCATTTCCGGGATGAGGATAGAACACTGCCAGTCCCTCTGGCCATACCGCTTTTTTTAAATAATCCAGATACGAAACCATTGCGTTAGTAAAACGTGCGGACAGTGAAAAAGCTTCTATGTTCTGTAATGCGCCCCCACTTCTTTGAACTATAACCGTCGCGATGCTTGAACCTGTTGTAAGTAAAATTAAAGGGAATTTTTCCCAGACAAGGTGCCAGAATTCTAATTTCTTACCCGAATAATTTTCTGTGATTTCCTCAGGGCCTTCATCCTGCTCAAATCTCAATCGTCGCAAAGGCCAATAGTCCATCATGAGAAGGACAAAGGGTAATGTGACCAACATGGGCTTTGACATTAAGCCCAGGGCAAAGAGTAGAGCTACCAAACTGTATCTCTTGACACCCGGTTTCTTGGAATAGTGAATGTAAGCCCACATGGTTAGGAACCAAAAGAAAGTACTGAGAACACTTTTGCGCTCGGCAACCCACGCAACGGATTCAACATTGAAAGGGTGAAGTGCAAAGAGGGCTGCTACGAAACCGCTCTGCCATAATGTTCCTGTCATTCGGAAGAGAATGAAGAAAAGGAGCAGGGCATTAGCGGTGTGAAAAAACAAGTTGGTCAGGTGATGACCTTTGGGATTTGACCCGTAAAACTGATAGTCAACCATATGTGAAAGCCAGGTTATCGGATGCCAGTTGGCAGCATGAGATGTGGTAAATGCCCAGGTAATACTATCTTGGGTTAACTTGGATTTCACATTCCAGTTTTCAGTTATATATTCTTTATCATCATAATTAATGAATTCATGGTCTTGAGTTGGCCAGTAAACGGCAAGGGTTGTTACTACAAGTAGTATGCAGATTGAAATTTTCATGGTTTTGCTGGCCTCAAGAGAATTGAACTAACCCTTATGACTCACTGCCCTTGCGGCGATGGGTCGGGGTTATTCGACTCGTACTGCTTCTTTAGGATTTAATTTTGCTGCCAACCGGGCGGGATAAAGTCCGGACAATAATGAAATTCCCCAGAATAGCGTTACCATTACCAGTATGAACAGGGTGGGGAAATGAACCTGAATGGTCCAGCCGAAGGATTGTTTATTGATCACGAAGATCAGGATATAGGAAACGATCACTCCCGCCACAAACCCCATTGCTGACCCGATCAGCCCGAGTATCCCCGCTTCTATTAATACCATACGTTTTATTTGTCTGGTGAAAGCGCCAATAAAACGCAGAATTCCTATTTCCCTTTTACGTTCCAGAATTAAAGAGACCAGAGTGTTGAATAGTCCCAGCACTGCCACCAGTATGGCAATGATTTCCAGTGAATAGGTGATGGCGAAGGTTTTATCAAATACTTCGAGAACTTGATGTTTCAATTCGGAATTGGAACGGATGATGAGCCGATGGTCTTTTAATGTTTTCAGAACTTCTTTTCGTATGGACTCCAGTCGGGTTTTATCTTCAAGATAAATAACAAAACTGTTGATCTCGGTTTCATCATAATATTTTAAAAATGTAGTGCGGTCGAGAATGATATAGCCACGTTCACGCGAATAATCGAAATAGATGGCGGCGACTTTTATTTCAGTTAGACCGTTAGGAGTCTTTAATTCCAGATTATCTCCTACACTTACTTTGTGTTTGAGAGAAAAAGCTTCAGATATCAGAGCCCGATCCTCACCGATCATTAATTGATCCAACTCTTGAGCAGTTGGTCCGGATTTAATTACCAGATTCCCGTATTGCGAGAGCACGGAAAAATCACCAGTGGCCAGCACTACGGGTAGTTCGTTATAAGTGATGTCGATGGCGCGGAACTGGTCGACTGCGGCAACACTTTTCAGGGACTTCAATTGCTCCACGGATTCGGAGGGTAAGGTATGCTGGTAGTCGATATCCCTTCCTCCCGCTATCCGCACAAAGAGATCGGCCCGTAATGTCTGGTCGATCCAAACGATCACGGTTTCGCGAAAGCTGTGTACCATGATAGACATACTGATTACCATCATGAATGCGATGGCGAGTGACGAGACGGCCAGAGCATTGCGCCCTACATTTTGTGAAAGGTTCATGCAGGCCAGCAACCCTTCTCCCCCAAAACGGTTTTTGAAAAAGAAATGCAGTCGGTCGCGGGTCCACAGTAAAACTGAAGGGGATAACAGGGAGACGCCGAGAATGATCAGGAATACTGAAAAAAACCCAAAATAAGGGAAATGATTTATCGGCGGCAGTTGAGTGCAGAATGTTGCGAGAAGAACTACTGCTAGGGCGGTCATGTTTAATCCGCGGCTTCCGCGAAATAGTTTTAGGTCGTAACTGCCGCGTCGCATGACAGAAGTCGGTGGGGTGGTAGCTGCATCCCACGCTGGGATAAGGGCGGAAATAAATGAAAGCGTAACTCCCAATATGAAATAGGGAGTCATTTGACTCCATTGGAAATCAACCTTCGTAACATAGCTTGGTGCATATAGATTGTTAACGGTGAGGGAAACAGCATCCAGAGAAAACTGGGCGAAAAAATATCCTAATCCGATTCCCAGTAGGGAGCCGAGGGCACCGATGACACCAGCTTCAAGGAAAAAAATTAGAGCGATCAGAGTAGGGGTGGCACCTATTGCGCGCAGGGTACCAATTTCAACCCTTCGCCGCACTACCGAAAGGGCGATCATGTTGTAGATCAGGTAAAGGGCTACCAGCAGGGCCACGAAACTTAAAGCCGTAAGATTGTATTGAAACGCCTGCAACATTTTTTCAACCTGACGGTTCTTGCGTTGTGGGCGTTCTGCTTTCATAAATTCGGGAAGAAGTGCCGCAATTTTTTTCTGCATGAGTTCGAAGTCAACTGGGTTAAGAAATTGAATGTCGATGCGATCCAGTCGACCTAACTTTTCAAATACAATTTGTGCCGCCGCGATATCCATCAGAGCAAAATTTCCATTGAGGGCTTTGGCTATTCCTTTGTTTTCCAGCACAGCATTGACGTTGAGAGATTTTTCTTTGCCCTTTATCAGGAGTTGAATCGTATCGCCGGGAGCAAATTGGGTGCCAGGTATGAACTTTTCGGGGAGGATGACTCCATATGGATCCAATAAGAGGGGTAGCAAACCTTTCAGATCTTTTTCAACAGTTTTGATAGAAAAGTCGCGGATGCCGCTGTCCTGTAAAAGGTCGGTGCCGATAATTTCAATCACCTCACCGCTGGTGGATTCGACCCCATATCCTTCGATCACTGGATAGGCTTTAATCTCATGTCTGAGGGTATGAAGTTTTTCAAAAACCGATTCATCAAAATCCAGTCCCTCTACCCTTATAACCGCATTGGCTCTGCCTAAAACAAGGTCCACGCTTTCGGTGAACGACATCATGGTTTGCTGATTTGCCAGGCGGATGCTGAGAAACACGGCGACACCTACTGCCACGCCCAGTATGGTGATAAGGGTGCGAAACGGGTCTCGCAGTAAGGGGCGCAGAATGAGTGCCGTGAACAGGTCTTTAAAATAAAACAGAAAGCTCACGGTATTTTGTTGGTAAGTTTGCCATCACGAATTTCGTAATGGCAGTTTCCAAATTTCGCGACCTGTGGATTGTGGGTCACCATGATCACGGTTGTTCCAAAGTCTGTCGATGCTTGTTTCATAAGATCGAGAATTTTTAATCCATTATCCGAGTCGAGGTTGCCGGTAGGCTCGTCGGCAAGAAGTATGGAAGGCTGGTGCACCAGGGCGCGGGCGATGGCGACTCTTTGCATCTCTCCTCCCGAGAGCTCTGCGGGAAAAGAGTCGGAACGATGCAAGAGTCCGACATATTCGAGTAGAACATTAATGTGCTTTTCATCGGTTCTGGATGAATGTGCAAGTAGAAGCGGAAGTTCTATATTTTCCATTACCGTGAGGGTTGGCATAAGGTTGAAAAACTGGAATACAATACCGATCTCTTTTCGGCGCAGTAAGGTTAGTTCATGGTCGGAAAAATCGGACACTTTGCGGCCGTTGAGGATAATTTGTCCCCGGTCGGGTAGATCGAGTCCTGCCAGAAGATTGAGCAAAGTGGTTTTTCCACCGCCACTGGGACCCATGATGGTGGCGAAATCCCCGGCATTGAGGCTCAGGTTCACGGCTTCCAATGCGGTGACCGGCTGGGACCCGCTCTGGTAGGTTTTAAAGACATCAATAAATTGAATGATAGGTGTGGTCATAAAGAAAAAGTATATTAAAAAAAACTCCCTCCCAATATAGCATGGGTCGGCGTTGATCCCGCCTGAGGAATATGATAGGAATGGATCCGTAAAGCTTTTTATATCTTGGAGTTAAATATGGCGATCTCGCAAAAGGTCAGCGGGTTCATGGAAAAATCTTCCTGGATTCGTAAAATGTTTGAGGAAGGCATCCGGCTGAAACAGGAATTTGGTGAAGAAAATGTGTTCGACCTCTCTCTGGGAAATCCAGTGATGGAACCACCGGAAGAAGTCCGTAAGGCTTTGGTAGATTGCGCGAGAGATGAATCTTCGGGACTACACCGTTATATGCCCAATGCGGGGTTCGCTGATGTGCGTGCGGTAATCGCCGAATCTTTGTCTCCCGAATGCAACGTCGAGCTTTCGGCCAACGATGTGGTGATGATCTGTGGTGCGGCGGGCGGACTCAATATCACTTTAAAAACCCTGCTCGACCCGGACGATGAGGTCATCATCTTCGCGCCTTATTTTGTCGAATATTTGTTCTATGCCGACAATCATGGCGGCAAGGCGGTGGCGGTGCCCACCCTGGATGATTTTCGTCTCGATTTTTCGGCGTTGAAAAGCGCGCTCAACGAAAAAACCAAGGCGGTCATCATCAACTCCCCGAATAATCCCACTGGAGTGGTTTATTCCCGCAAAGAGTTGCAGGAACTGGCGGATGTTTTAAAAGCCCATTCGGCTCGGCTCGGCAAGCCTTTATACCTGATCTCGGACGACCCTTATAAAAAGATCGTATTTGATGGCGTGGAAGCACCGAACATCATGGAATTTTACCCCAACAGTATTTACATCACCTCGCATTCCAAGGACATTGCTCTTCCGGGTGAGCGTATTGGATTTGTGGCGGTGCATCCTCAATGTGAGTCTGCTGAGTCACTCATGGCAGGCCTGATTTTCAGCAACCGGGTATTAGGATTCGTGAATGCTCCTGCACTGATCCAACGTGTGGTGAAACAGGTGCAGAGTGTGACGGTGGATGTGGAACAGTATCGCCGGAAACGTGATTATTTATATAAAGAACTAACGCGGATCGGATATGAGGTGGTCAAACCACAAGGGGCGTTTTATTTTTTCCCGAAATCTCCCATACTGGATGAGGTGGAGTTTGCCAAACGATTGGCTGATAAAAAAGTACTGGTCGTGCCCGGTAGAGGATTTGGCCAGCCAGGTTATTTCCGTGTTTCCTATTGTTTCCCCGACTCAGTCATCGAAGGCGCCATCGCTGGATTTGAACAGGCCTACGAGGAGTGTAAGGATAAGCCCAAAGAGTCTTGATTGTGGGGTAGCCTTCCGTCATATTTCAGAGGGTTATCTGGAGAATCTTTTCTGGTAGAATTGAATCTAATCAGCATTAGTGAAAATAGTGATCGAATTGTAAAGGATGGTTTGTTATGGCATTGACACAAGATCAGATCAACCGGTACAGCAGGCATTTGCTTCTGCCTGAGGTGGGGGTTGAAGGACAGGAAAAAATTTGTGATTCCAAGGTGCTTTTGATTGGCACTGGCGGGCTAGGCTCACCGCTCGCTCTTTATCTTGCGGCGGCTGGGGTAGGCAACCTGGGCCTGATAGATTTTGACGTGGTCGATCTCAGTAATTTGCAAAGGCAGGTAGCGCATGGAGAATCGACGGTTGGAAAGTTGAAAGTGGATTCGGCCAAAGCTCGTATTGCCGACTTGAATTCCAGCATTAATGTCACCACTTACAACACGCGTTTGTCTTCGGAAAACGTGATGGAGATTTTTGCCGACTACGACATCATTGTAGATGGCACTGATAATTTCCCCACCCGTTATCTGGCTAGCGATGCCTGTGTGTTGTTGAAGAAACCTTATATATATGGCTGTATTTTGCGCTTTGAAGGTCAGGCTTCGGTGTTCGATTCCCGAGTGGGACCGTGCTACCGCTGCCTGTATCCCGAACCCCCACCACCAGGCCTGGTACCAAGTTGTGCTGAGGGCGGAGTAATCGGAATTCTTCCAGGCATTGTCGGTTTGATTCAGGCCAACGAGGTGATAAAGCTGATTCTGGGTAAAGGCGAATCGCTGGTGGGACGGCTTCTGTTGTTCGATGCTTTGTCGATGAAGTTCAGGGAAATGAAATTGCGTAAGGATAAGGATTGCCCCATCTGCGGCGACAACCCCACCATCACGGAGTTGATCGACTATGAGGAATTCTGCGGTATCTTACCGGTTGAAGATTCTTCCGCTGATACGGAAAAGGAAATTACTGTGGAGCAGGTCAAACAAATGTTGGACGAGAAGCATGCGTTCAAATTAATTGATGTGCGCGAACCGTCTGAATACGAAATCTGCAAAATTGACGCTGCGGCTTTGATTCCTCTGGGTGATATTGAGGATAAAGACCCTGCAAAATTAAACGGATTGAATCAGGACGATGAAATCGTGCTGCACTGCAAAGCCGGGGTGCGTTCGATGAAAGCGTTGAAAGCACTAGAAGAAATGGGATTCCGCAACCTGAAGTCCATGCGCGGAGGCATCAACGAATGGTCTGAGAAAGTTGATTCCTCAGTACCTTTATATTAATCGGCCAGCGGTATATGCCTCTTCTGGTAAGGGGCAACGCTGGTGGGTTGACAAGGTAGCAGGAGAAGTTTAAGGTTAAGTAAGAAACAGAGAACTGGTCGAACTATTTTTATATGGAAACTGAAAGGGGGATATTGTGAGTGATTCTGATGGGTCTGAACGCAGTTTTGAAAAATTATCCAAAGCAATCACCGAAGCGGTCATGACTTCACCCAAAGTTAAAAAAATTGTTGCTGAAATTCAGAAAGACGACAATATTTGTCCCAAGAGTTTTATGGTATTGGTTCTTAAAATGGAAGTGTTGACGGATTCGCTTGAGCTAGAAGTCGAAGAAGAAACTATTGACGAGCGGCCTGCGCCTAAAAAGCGTAAAAGTAAAAAGGCTTCCAAAAAGTCGCAGTTCATCGATGGACAGGAACTTTCTAAAAAAGAAATTGAATTTCAGGAGTTTACCAATAAAAAGTTTGATACCCAGGAATGGCTTAAGAAAAACGGGCTCATTTTTTAAGGTTTTTTTTCCTTACTTGGTTACGGCTTTCTGTTCGACCTTCTTTATGCCCAAGGCTGTCCTTTCTGTAGATTTTGATTCTGCTCGAAATGCGATGGTTGAAAACCAGATCAAGCGTCGTGGCATTTTCGATAGGGCTGTTTTGCGAGCCCTGCTTCAAGTTCCCCGGCACCTCTTTGTAGAGCCCAAGTTTTTAAGCCGGGCTTATTCCGACTCTGCTCTTCCCATAAAAGAAAATCAGACTATTTCGCAACCTTATATCGTTGCTCTCATGACCCAGAGTGCAATGTTGAAGGCTGATGACCGTGTTTTGGAAATCGGTACGGGTTCGGCCTATCAAGCGGCGGTGTTGGCAGAAATCGTCCAGAAAGTTTATACCATTGGGATCGTTGAGTCCCTTGCCCAGACCGCAAAGGATAAATTAAAAAAATTGGATTATAAAAACGTAACGGTACGACACGGCGATGGGTATAGAGGATGGCCTGAACAATCGCCATTCGATGCGATCCTTATCACTGCGGCGGCACCAAAAATTCCTCAACTTCTGATTGATCAGTTAAAAGTGGGTGGAAGGATGGTACTTCCACTGGGAAAAACCAAGGGTTCGCAGGACCTGATTGTGCTGACCAAGCTGGAAGATGGAAGCTTGAAAGAGAAGTTCATAACTGCTGTGGTGTTCGTGCCAATGACCGGAGAAATTCGGCAATGAAATTTTTTGGTTCGAATAATGAGAAATTAAAAAAACGCCAACCAGCGGTGGCTGGCAGGTTTTATCCTGAAGATCGCGAAGCTCTAATCCTGGAAGTGGAAGCTCATATTGAGCGGAATGCGGCAAAGAGTCCGGTTCTGGGCATCGTTGCGCCGCATGCCGGGTTTAAGTATTCCGGGGATGTTGCAGGGGCGGTCTATTCAAGAATAGAAATTCCAGATACAGTTATTTTAATCGGTCCTAATCATACGGGCCGAGGCGAGAAAGTGGCCGTCATGACAGACGGAGTTTGGTCTATGCCGATGGGGGACATTGCCATAGACCAGGAACTGGCAAACGCAATATGTGAAGAAACGTCCATGGCGAAACCGGACGCTTCTGCGCACCGGTTTGAGCATTCCCTTGAAACCCAGTTACCCTTCCTGCAATATTTTAAAAAGGAATTTAAAATCGTACCTATTTGCCTTCAGCGTTTGCAAGTCTCAACGTGTAAAACTCTCAGTGAAGGAATTATGCGGGCGGTCAATCGTTTTGGGAGGCCTGTCTTGCTGGTTGCCAGTTCAGACATGACACATTATGAATCGCATGCCAAGGCGGAAACTCTGGATCGAAAGGCTATTGCTTGCATTAAAAAACGTGACCCCGCTGGCTTGTATGAAACAGTGCGATCAGAAAATATTACGATGTGTGGGGTGAATCCGGTAAGTGTCATGTTGCATTGTTGCGAAAGTCTGGGTGCCAAAGAGGCGGAGTTGGTCAAATATATGACCTCGGGTGAAGTGAGCGGGGATATGGATAAGGTCGTGGGTTACGCAGGACTGATAATCCACTAGCCAGCGTGACGCTGGACCCAAAGTGCAATTGTTTTAACTGGAAAGCAAAAGGTTGTCTCGGCGCAGTCAAACCTTTGTCCATTCCCTCCCACGGAAACGGGTACTAATCGTTGACGGTTCACCGGGCTAGTTGCGGGGGTACTGCATTAATTCGATTTCATATTTGTCGGGATCTTCGGTGAATATAAAACGCGTTCCATTTGAGGTTTCGATCGGCCCTTCAGTGATGGGGATTCTGGCGTGTTCTAACTTGAAGATACAGTTGTCCAGGTTTTCGACCTCAAAGGCCAAGTGCACAAGATCTTCAGGGACTTCAACTTTTCCCGAATTAGGGAATGAGCACAACTCTAATTCGCAATTGGTATCGGGAAATCGCAAGAACACCAATATTGAGCCGCGTGGTGAGGTTTTCTGCTCCAGGACTTCCATGCCCAGAATATCCCGGTAAAACCGAATGGACAGTTCCATGTCAGAAACTCGAAAGCGAGTGTGAAGATATCTTTTGATCATAATTGAAAAAAATTAAATACTATTTAGCCTATGTCTGGAAACGGCCAAAAGCGGACATGGGTTGACTAATATTATTAGTGCGATTGTATGGTAATTGTATCGTGTTTGGAATTATTTAATAGGAAGTGTGAAAAAATAATCTAGCAAAATATAAATTGAATAAATGCTGAACGCAAACGGCAGGAAAAAATCAAAAATTAATCTGATAAAGTAAGCGGTCCCAATTAATTTGCTTGAAGTGAGGTTTTTTTCAAATATTAAATCCGATTGTTCTTTCGCTAATGAAAGTAGCTCCTTCCTCCTTGCCAAGTCGTCCTTCTCTACATCTATACCTTTATATTTCAATGCGGTTTTTGCCAGGCTTTTCAGAAGGAGGACGGTTTTTTTCTCATCTCTTGCTTCTTTAATGGATTTTAATGTTTTATTTACTACATCCTGTCCTTCTTCATCAAATTGAAAGCCTATCTCCTCGAGCCGGTTTTCTAAATTGGACTGAATTCTTAAGGTATTGATTCTTGATATTCGCCATTTAAAACAATCATTAAACCCGTAAATCAAAAATCCAACTAAAAAATAGCTTATGATAGCCACAACAATTAATATTAAAGTCCCTTTGTCAGTGTCAGTAAATTCAAGGCCGAGGGAAAGTATTTTTGTTGGGAAAAGCTCTAATGTTGCCATTATTATCCCCGTAGCACTGGCAGCCAATAGAGATTTGCGTTGTCCCCGAGTGGCCTCAGAAATGGGATCGGCTAGAATTTTCTCTGTTGAATTTTCGTTAATATGCATGACATTAGAAATAGTCAGGTCAAGGTTTTCCCTTGATATGCTCCAACTAGTAATCCCAACCTTCTTAACTATTTTCCCTTAAACCCGTCTGAAGAGATAGCAGGGTATTATAGTAATGCTCAATCTAGTAATTGTCCATGTTCATCGAATGGCTTAAGGTGATCTTCCCGGTATTAGTGGGCAATTTGTTAAAAGAATGTTTCGCTAGTTTGTTATAGGCAGCTATCGGCCAAAAGCGGACATTAAGGTTTTTGTGATTTGTGCCACAACGCTCGCCGAGAGGACCTGCTGATTAGTTATCAGTTGGTTTTTTGAAGGGATTACTAAATACTGCACATTAAGGGACTGAAACTCTTTTCGGCCAAATCTGGTGAGGAACCTCAATCTGTTGCTCCTCCTGATCCTGATGGGGTCCTCTTCACCCACCAGCCCGTTTGGCCTTCACGCCTTGCTTCTTCAAATAGTCAAGTATACGTTCAATATGGTCCCCTTGGATCTCGATGACGCCTTCTTTGACCGTACCGCCAGAACCGCACATCACTTTGAGCTTCTTGCCCATCAATGCCAAGGTAACAGCATCCATATTGAGCCCTTTAATCAACGTGACACCTTTACCTTTTCTGCCCTTGGTCTCACGGGAGACTCGAACGTTACCATCACCGGATGGTGATGTCTGTTTACGACAGGTGCATTGGTTAACGGGATTACCACAGGCGGGACAGATTCTACCTTGTTCGGTGGAGTAGACAACTCGATCTTTGGAGAGCTTTGCTTTCATCTCAGGCCTTCTTAACAAATTCCGACTTTAACATCATTGCTCCGATACCGGTAATCTTGAAGTCGATATTATGGTCGCCGTCCACAAGGCGGTAGACTTCTACCTCCTAGGAGAATCTCATCTTTGTAGCAACGTCTGCTATGGGTCGGAAGTAGACCTAATCCCTGATAAAATATTAATAGGGTCATACCAAACCACCATAGATTATTTTATGTGAATAATTATGGTGTCCGAAATTAGAGGACTATATGGAATGTGGTTTCCTCTTGCGAACAGAGTTCTAATGAAATGACGACCCGTGGGCAAATCCAGCTTTATACATGCGGAACCATCGCTCATATGAATAAACTTAGAATCTTTTTTAAGAGGCTTATCCATTTCAGAGAAGACAGGTGCGTACATATCTAGCATTATATGATGGTGACCCTTGCCTTCATTCACTCCATTCTTTGTCGATTCCACTTCCAAGCCGTACGCTTCCATGCAAATCTCAACCGGATTAGAGACCACAGCTTTATGCGCTGGTTTTATAATTTTTACCGCTCTATAAGCTTCATCGGCAAAGGCGTTAGAAATTGACAACAGAAACACCATAAAAAGATAAGATATACATAGGGAATTTTTCACCATTTTGCTCCCGCCGGCTCGCCGCATAATTACGCCTGGTAGTCGAATTGAACAACCGGCTGGTAATGATCCATTTGTTTTTTTATGATAGCTACCAGCTCTTTAAGACGGGCCTGGGTTTCAGCCTCAAACCTCAATACCAGTACAGGCTGAGTGTTGGAGGCGCGAATCAAAGCCCAGCCATCACCAAAATTGACCCGCACGCCATCAATGTCAATGACTTCATATTGTTTTCTGAACAGTTCGGTTAATTCACTTACGATTTCAAACTTTCTATCATCGGGGCAGTCAATGCGGATCTCTGGTGTGTAGGCAGTTTTTGGAAGGTCGGCAAGCATTTCAGAAACTTTTTGGCTAGACTGCGCAACAATCTGCAATATCCGGCCTGCGGCAAAAATCGCATCATCGAATCCTAAATAATTATCGGCGAAACAGACATGGCCGCTCATTTCCCCGGCAAGAAGTGCGCCGGTTTCTTTCATTTTCTTTTTGATCAGGGAGTGGCCTGCCGGTGCCATGACCGGGACCCCGCCATGCTTTTCGATATCTTGATACAGGTTCTGAGAACATTTAACTTCGCCCACAATAGTGGCACCCGGGTTTCTCGAAAGAATATCTCTTGCGAAAATAGTCAACAGTTGATCGCCCCATAAGATATTGCCTTTTTCATCAACCAGGCCAATGCGGTCCGCATCACCATCAAACCCGATACCCAACTCTGCATTTTCGGCACGGACTTTTTGGATCAATCCTTCCAGGTTTTTCTCTACAGTCGGATCTGGATGATGGTTGGGAAAGGTTCCATCTGGTTCACAAAATATTTCTATGGGTTCCTGTCCAAGTTTTCTCAGGAGTTCGGGTCCCACAATTCCGAAGCATCCGTTACCTCCATCTACAACCACTTTTACTTTTCTGGATATATTCAGGATGGAGCAAATATGATCCATGTAGGATTCCATAATATTTGCTTGTTCAACTTTTCCTGACCCGGTTTCAAAATCTTTGGCATCGATCATTTTTTTTAACTCTTGGATTTTTTCTCCATACAAACTGTTTTGGCCTTGGCTGATTTTGAAGCCGTTGAACTCCGGAGGGTTGTGGCTACCCGTAATCATCACGCCGCCATCTGCCTTAAGATGGTGAAGGGCAAAGTAGGAGACGGGTGTAGGGACTTTTCCAATGTCTACCACATCGCATCCGGTAGAGGTCAAAGCTTTGGATAAAATATCGCGGAACTCTATTGAACTGGAACGAATGTCCCATCCCATCACCAGGGTTTTTCCTCCCTGGCGTTTCATATATGTGCCGATAGCCTGACCGATATATTGAACCGTTTCAGGGGTAAGGTCTGGGCCAACAACGCCGCGAATATCATATTCACGAAAAATTTGAGGATTTATTTCAGTGGTCATAATATATACGATTTGTGATTAAAAGTTATCGATAGAACCTGCGAAAAATACACAGGGCAATTAGCTTCAGGATGTGAGAATACTGCGACTTTTCCAAAAACGCAAGTCAGGCTGGCTATGGTTTCAGGAGGCGGGTTCGGTTACGTTTTCTTCCTCAGATTTTTTATGGGCTAGAGTGCTGGTGACTTCGAAAGTTTTACCATCCCTGTAGATGGTTAGGTGAATTTCCTGTCCCGGCATGAGAGCCAATAGTTTGCGCCGAAAGATGGCCAGGTTGGTGATCGGTTCTTTATTGATTCCTGTAATGATGTCATTTATTTTTAAGTTGGCCTGTTCAGCCGGGCTGTCTTTTTCTAAGCCTTTAATGACCATTCCCAGTGAATCCGGATAGTTTAGTTCCAAGGCCTCTTCAGTGGTGAGAGGGGTTGCGTGGGCTCCAAACCATCCTCTTTCTGTTTTGCCGATGATCAACATACCCATGACATCCTTTACGGTATTGATGGGAATTGCGAATCCGATCAATTGCGCCTGTTCAACAATAGCTGTATTGATTCCCACCACTTCTCCATAAAGATTGATGAGGGGTCCTCCGCTACTGCCGGGGTTTATGGCTGAGTCTGTTTGCAAAAAGTTTACGTAACGGTCTCCGGCGTGGGGAGCCACTCTCTCTTTAGCACTGATCAATCCAGATGTTACGGAATGTTGGAACCCTAACGGATTCCCCATTGCCAGAACCACCTCGCCCATTTTCAGCTTGTCTGAATCGCCGAAGGGGAGAATGGTGGGAATGAAGTCGGGTTCAATTTTAATCAGGGCGGTATCAGTCAGTCGGTCAATTCCTATAATTTTTGCGGGGTATTCTTTTTTCCCCTCTGCCAGAACAACACGAATATTTACTGAGTTGGAAATTACATGAGCATTGGTGAGGATGTAGCCTTCCCGGTTGATGAGGAAACCCGAGCCCAGGCTGAATCCTTCTGACTTAAACGGGATAGGGACCTGAAAGGGAACGATATCCAGAATGCTGGAAACAATGGGAATTCGTATCGGTAGAAGATCGTTGGGAGAAATACCAAATTTGGTGTCACGCTCTTCAATCCGAATGGTGTAAATATTTACTACCGCTTGTTTTACTTTAGTGGTGATGCGGGAAAAGGTGTGGTTGTCCAACGGAACCGGTTCGCGGTCATCCGACGAATCGCCATGATCCCAGAATTTATCCAGATTAATATCCTTTAGCGCGACGGTCTCAAATCGTTTGTCAAAAATAGGGGATTCCTTATCAACCAGAATTTTACCCACATTGGCGGTTCGGGAAACCGAGCACCCGGCAAGCAGGACAAGAAAAATAATGAGCGTCAAGCCGAATTTAGTTTTTCTAGTTCTCATAAAGGCATTTTTTAAAATGGGTTCCGGGTTAAGCCACCATCTACAGCAAAGTTTGTGGCCGTGATCCACCCGGATTGGTCAGAAGCCAGGAACAGGGCCAGTCCAGTTAAATCTTCCGGCATGCCCATTCTTTTTAAAGGAATGGTTGCGCCAGTCTGTTCCATGATTTCTTTTTTCGCTTGTTCCGGGGAAGAATCGCTATTTTGTGTTTCGTTGTCCCATGATTTACTCCACACAGGGCCCGGGGAAATGGAATTGACCAGAATCTTATCCGCTGCCAGGGTCTGGGCGAGAGAAACAGTAAAGTTGGAAAGTCCGGCCTTCATAGCACTGTAATGGGGGAAAACATCTTGCGGACTAGCCGCCGCTATGGATGAAATATTTATGATTCTGGCGCAAGCAGATTGTTTTAGAGAGGGAATGCAGTGCCGACTCAGCCGTACGGCTGACATCAGATTGATCTGAAACGAATCTTCCCAGTCTTGATCGGTCAATTCAAAAAAATCAGCCAATTTTAAAATCGCCCCGACATTATTGATCAGAACATCGACCTGCCTCAGTTCTTTCATCGCGCTTTCGTAAAAAGCTTCGACTCCTTCTACCTTGCCAAGATCAGCGGAAAAGCAAATATGACCGGTCCCTTGCATTTCCTCAGATAAGGAGTCAAGGCGATCCTGGCTGCGGGCGCAGGCAGCAACCTGGGCACCTTCTTTGGCAAAAGCCAGGGCAAGCGTTCGGCCAATTCCATCACCAGCCCCGGTGATGATCACTTTTCGACTATTCAAATTTGAGCCCATGTTAAGATGCCTTCCTTAATTTGACCTTTTCGAGATTTTTAATATATGGAGCCAACGCTAATCCCAAAAATCACGTCTTCCCCTTCGCTGGTCTGGGTAGTAGCCGCGATTGGATTTTATATCATCAATATCTTTCTGGGATTATTTATGGCTTTCAGAAAGAGGACCGCTCAAAGCCTGAAAATTCACCGGCTCTTGTTTTACACCATCGCATTTTGTCTGGGTTATTACCTGCTCATGAACCAGACTCATGATGAGAACACGCTACTGGATTATTTGGTCTGTCTATACTTTATCACAATCGTTCCATTCAGCAAACGCTGGGACATACTAGTCCACGCTTTCATTGCAGCAATGGGACTGATACTCCTGCCACTACTGATTGTTCTAAGGATATGAAAGGAAATTTACTGCAAGGAGAAAGTGCTTGGGGTTGAGAGGGTTGTTCTGGGGTCAGTCTACGATGGCGGCTTTGACGGTGATATCGCCGTAAACTTTAACGCGACAACCGAGTTTCTGGTGGGGTTCGAGTTTGTGGAGATTTTCAAAAAAGGTGCGTGGGTTGACGTTTTCCATAGGCTCAATTTCTACCACGCATTTTCCGCACAGGCCATGTCCGCGACAGTTTAAAAACTTGCTGAGTCCTTTATATACCTCGGCATCGTTATACAGCGCGGCCTTTCTTAGGTTCGCTCCATAACCAGCTTTTAAATCAATGGTTTCTTCGGTTTCGGTGTTTATAACCTTGATTTTTGGCATTTAAATCTAAGCTCCAACTCGGGTTTTCCGGCCTATAAGGAAAGCTATTAATGCCCCATATCTGGGTCGATGTCAATCCTTATTTCCACTAGTCGCGAGGTCAACGAGCCCATCCTGATTGCTCCTGCGGTGAGCAGTTAAATGGAGTAATTGTGGCCCATAAGGATTTTCTTTTCTTTAAGAAATTCCTGAATTTTATGGGATGCATCTTTTGCGTTTTGCGCCTCCTCTAGAGTGAGGGCAATATCCGGTTCCCCTGTAGGTTGCGAGGCCACTTGTATTTCTACCACTGGGTAAGGGTTCGCCAATAGTTTGAGATCGGCCTGGTCTTCCTGATGGAAGGCGTTGGAGGTGGAGATCACCACATGGCCGGCATCGAGAAATAATTTAGCTACTTCGCCCAACCTCCGGGCCGATTCGCTTTCGCTATTGCTTTTGGGATCATCCAGATCGGCTCCGAGTCCGAGATTAACATTCCTTCGGTCGAGCAAATAACTTTGGAAATTATTTTGGAAAAGGCTGTGCTCCAGGGTTCTCGCTAGCGGGCCTTTACCGGTACCGGGGTCGCCGGTGATAAGAATCAATGTTGCCCTGTGCCCATTGCGGTAGGCTCTTTCTTCCGGCTTGATTTCGCTTTTGATCCAATTGAAATCCCGTGTACGAACTTCGTCTCGAAGCTTATCTTCCTTCGTAGCCGGAGTGTAGGTGGTGATGATTCCGCCTCCGCAGACATCGAATTCATCAACCAGAACGAACCGGCCGGTGGTGGCGATAGACCCGAATAGATCAAAGGCAACCGGATTTCTCGTACTCAAGGTCAATTCAGCAACATCATTCTTGGCGATATAGTCCTGATTAGTCAGCGTCTCCAGGGTAGAGGCATCAATGGCTTTTTTGAAATCAACCACTTCGCATTCCACCTCCTGCGTATTTAGTTTGATGACAAACTTCCTGCCTTTTTCCAGGTTGCGTTTTCCCATCCAAAAAACGTTGGCATCGAAAGTGGTGGAGACAATCGGTAACTGGTCCGTCAGAGTGCACACGTCCCCGCGCTCTACAAATATTTGCTCATCGAGAGTGAACCCTATGGACTCTGAAGATGTGGCAGCAGAGGGTTGCTCTGGCACGCTCCAAGCTTCGATGGTTTTCACCACTGCCTGCTTGTTGGAAGGGGAGAAGGTTACTCTGTCCCCGGCCTTTAATTTGCCTGACTCAACCCGCCCGGCGATGATGCGCCGTTCGTCAAATTTATAAACATCCTGCACCGGAAACCGAAACGGCAGATGATCCGGTGGGGGTTTTTTCTCGAACTGATCGACCATATCCAGAACTGAGGGCCCTTTGTACCAGGGCATTTCATCTTTCAACGCGGCAATGTTCACACCGAGTTTTGCGGATACAGGAATAAACTCCCGGGCTTCAATTCCCAGCGATTCCATGAAAGCGGTATATTCTTTTTTGATATTGGAATAAACCTTCTCGTCGTAACCGACCAGATCCATTTTGTTGATCACCACGGCAACCTGGGTCAGCCCCAGCAGTTTTAAAATGTAGCCGTGTCGGCGCGATTGTTCCTGAACTCCCTCATTTGCATCAATCAGCAGGAGGGCGGCCTCGGCATCGGCGGCACCTGTTACCATATTTTTCAAAAACTCTTTGTGACCCGGTGCGTCGATGATGACGTATTTGCGTTTTGCGGTACTGAAAAAAATCTGTGAGGTATCAATGGTAATGCCTTGCTCCTGCTCTTCTTCCAGAGCATCCAGCAAAAAGGCGTATTCGAAATCCTTACCTTGTTGTTTACAGATGTCGCGGATAAAGTCGAGCTTGCCCTCGGGCAGGGTTCCTGTATCGGAGAGAAGACGTCCTACAAGGGTGGACTTACCATGGTCAACATGACCCACAATGACCAGCCGTAAAAGACGGCTGGAAAGATCTGGAGCGTTTCCGTTATTGCCCATTTACATATATCCCCGGGCTCGCAGTTTCTGCATGGCATAGGTGTTTTCCTGATCCTGTGCCCGGCCGGAGCGCTCTGATGTGGTGCAGTTTTTAAGTTCTTCTACAATTTCATCCACATTTTTGGCTGTGGAATCGATGGTGCCAGTACATGGGGCGCAACCTAAAGACCGGTAACGCGTTCCTTCTGGACTCGCAAAGTAAAGGTCGATGATGGGGATTTTCTCCCTCTGTATATATTCCCAGACATTCAGTTCTGTCCAGTGCAGGATGGGATGAATGCGGATATGCGTGTCATCGGCGAAACTGGTTTTATATTGGTCCCATAATTCAGGCGGCTGGTCTTTGAAGTTCCATTCAAAATTTTTATCCCGGGGTGAGAAGTAGCGTTCTTTGGCGCGAGTGCCTTCCTCATCCCTTCGAATACCCAGAATCAGTCCGGTATAACCGTGTTCTTCCATGATGCATTGCAGACCCTGGGTCTTTAATGCTTCACAACAAACCAATCGCCCCTTCTCATGATTCATGCCTTCATCCAGGGCTTTTTGGTTCTTTCCGACTACTAGATTCAGTCCCCACTCTTTAGCAACCCGATCCCGATACTCAATCATTGCAGGAATCTTGTAGGTCGTATCGATGTGAACCAGAGGAATGGGACAATGACCAAAAAAGGCTTTGCGCGCCAGCCAGACCAGAATGGTGGAATCCTTTCCAATCGACCATAGCATTGCTAGGTTTTTGAAGTTCTTATACGCTTCGCGTAGGATGAATATGCTTTGATTTTCCAGCTCGTCTAAATGATCCACCGTTATTCCTTATTACTGAATGGGGAAACAACCACTTTATCTCGAAAGTTCAATACAATCAAGGGGGATGTCGATTTTAGAGGAAATAGAGCGATAGATCAATGAGTTTGACGCTTTTTGCGGCAAATTTTATGAAAAATGTTTGTTTACCACATCGGGAAAAGGACAATGCAGGCAATTATTCTGGTTTTACGTGCAAAAATCCTGATAAACCTGCATCAACCCCTGAATTTGTTTTTCGGAGTGCAATACGCGGAGCATATCCTCTTTATTGCCAAAAATATAGTGCTTCATGAAGCGGAGCAGTTTGTGGTCGCTGGCTTTTTTACCGATTTGAAAAAGAGCGTTGAGTCCCGTTTCCAATTCTTTAAACTTTCCTGCCCGGGCAAAGATCAGGCCGATGGGCAGACCAATGTTGATGATGATTTCGCGTGACCGCGCCGAGCCAACCAGTTGCTGGGATTGCGCAAGCGTTTTGCCGTCTGGAGTGTAATGGTTTGCCCAGTAATCATCGGCGGAAACACAAAAGAAATCATTGAACGTGTTCAGAGTTTTTTTGTCAGGAATTTCATTGCCAGAAGACACGAGGATTTTTTGGTATGATTTTATAAAGTCGGCAAACATTCCCTCTCTTTCGTGGCGCGCGATTAAATAGGCCAGGCCTGCAATGCGCCGGTAAGGATAATTGGCAGGACGAATTGCGCGGAAGCTCCAATCCTTTACCGTAAGAGGGGAGGGGGGAATCCTGTCACGGTAAGACTTCCATATTGGCAAGAGTTTTGCGAACCCGGATTTGTTTTTCTTATCGTCAGTCATCAAACCGGATATGCCAAAGAGCAAGGCCTGGGTATGCAGAACTCGTTCTGCTTGTTTTGCAGGCAACAGGTTTTTTAATTCGGCCAAAGGTAAAGCGTCGGCCAATGTCTGAAAAGCCTGCTTGTTTTCGGGATACCCCATTGCCTCGGCAACGCCCCGATAAAAAGTTTGTTCGTAACCCTCAATAATGACCGAATCGTGGAACCTCTCCATCTTAGTGAATACCCGGGCTTCACCGGCCGCATTCAAAAGCTGGGTGAGCTTTTCTTGCGAAAGTTGCGCCAAAGGTTGATGGCATAGGCCGACATTGCAGTGATTGAGTACGGGATAAGTTTCGAAATCGAGTTCGTCATTGAGATCGAGAATTCCTTTGGTCAGGTAATCCTTGATTTCAAACTGGAAGGGAAGGTGTTCCCCTTTTGCCCGAGGGCTTTTACCTCGGCCCTGCCACATATAGACATGCAGGATAACGTTATCGAAGTCCGGGTTACTGGAATGCCCATGAGCGTTCCAATCGGTGGAGTGAACGTGTAGCTCAACATCGCCTTCATAAGTTTTTCCGTCTACCTTGATGGTCGCGCTGGTGAAGTCGGGACCCTTACCGAAATTCCAGTATCCAGGATAAACGATTTCCAGGTTCTGGCCGTCCTGAGTTTTGAGGGAGGGTGTGCAAAACAGTTGGTCGTTCCAGATACAGCGTATGACTTTTTCCGGGACGCGGATGGTGTGGTCTTCTTCGCGCACCTGCATTTGATTGTATACTTGAGTGAACTTCAGGTATGCATCGGAAAATGCAGCAGGCGCAGTCATTTTAATTTCCACTCGGTGCCGGTCGGGGTGTCTTCGATGAGGACTCCCATTTCGGTCAAATCATCCCGACAACGGTCCGCTTCGGCCCAGTTTTTGGATTGACGTGCGGATTTGCGATCCGCGATCAATTTTTCAATTTTTTCAACATCCAAACCCAGGTTACTATTTTTTATCTCGAAAAGTTCTTTTTCAAACTCTTCGGGGGTGAGGCAGAAGATTCCCAGGATCTTTCCAGCGTCTTTCCAGGCTGTTACGGCAACCGCAAGTTTTCCCAGGTTGTCAGAGTTTTTTATCTGCACTGCGGTATTGAGTTTCCGCAGTTCTTCATTCATAAGGGCCATTGCCACGGCGGTGTTCAGGTCATCGTTCATCGCCGCTTCAAACTTTTGCGTCAAAGGATGGTCCTTTACTTTCTTCGAGAAGTCCGGGATGGATGCTGAATCCAGACTGCCGATTTTTTCCTGCACCCCTGCCAGTCCTTCATAAAATCGGGAAAGCACTTTGGTGGCGTCTTCCAGATTTTTTTCCGAAAAGTCGATCGGACTGCGGTAATGACTGCTGATGAGAAACAATCGCAAAACTTCAGGGTGGTATTTTTTATAGACTTCGCGAATGGTAAAAAAGTTGCCCAGAGATTTGGACATTTTTTCTTTATCGATATTGACGAATCCATTATGCACCCAGTAACGAACCGGCTGTTTGCCGGTGCAACCGCAGGACTGCGCGATTTCGTTTTCGTGATGGGGGAAGACCAGGTCTTTACCACCGCCGTGGATGTCAAAGGTGTCTCCGAGATATTTTTTGCTCATGGCCGAGCATTCAATATGCCAGCCGGGTCGGCCCGGACCCCAGGGGCTGTCCCAGAAAGGTTCGCCGGGTTTGCTCTTTTTCCATAAGGCAAAATCCAGCGGATTGCGTTTGGTTTCGTTGACCTCGACACGGGCTCCCGATTGCAGGTCATCATTGTTTTTGCCGGAAAGACAACCGTATTCTTTGAAGGACTTTATGGAATAGAAAACATCACCCTCCGATTCATAAGCCTTGTCCTGATCTACAAGGGACTGGATCATTTCTAGCATTTCGGGAATGTGGTCGGTTGCTTTCGGCTCTTCGGTGGGAGCGGCGATATTCAGGCGTCCCATGTCTTCGTAGAAAGCATCGATATATTTTCGGTTGATCTCCTGCCAGTCCACACCCTGTTCATTGGCGCGATTGATGATCTTGTCATCAATGTCGGTGAAGTTGCGCACGAAAAGGACTTCATATCCCCGGTATTGGAAATAACGGTAAAAGGTGTCGAAGACAATGGCGGCGCGGGCATGACCGACATGGCAGTAGTCGTAGACGGTGACACCGCATACATACATGCCGATCTGGTTTTCTTTTAAAGGAACGAATTCCTCTTTTTTCCGGGTCATGGTATTATAGATAAATAGGCTCATGCAGATAAAATATCACCCTCTAGCGAGGGAAGCAACCGGCCCAGCGACCGGATGCGGATAGGTGGCAATCATTTCTGGCGAAAAGTTAGTTTTTGGGCGGTTTGAAAAAATCTTCTCCCTTAGTCAGGGGGAGGTCAATCATCTGGCGAGCAAAAGCTTTGCTACTTCCTCTCCACGGGAGCGGGATTGAGACGTTCTTCGAGTTCTTTGACGTTCAGGCGCAGTTGCGAGACAGCGAACTTGGCCTGACTCTTCAGTGATGCTTCCGTTATAGGTTCTTCTGATTTGCCGTACCCGGAAATTTCTTTGCGGATGGTATCGAGTTTCTGTTCCAGCAGGATACTGCGTTTGGAACTGAAACTTTTGGCGATGGCGCCTTTCAATCCTTCTCCTGCATAATGTTTGGTCACAGCCATCAGCATACGCTTGCGGGAAATGAATTTTTTGCCGTTTTTCCAGTCTTCAATTGCCTGGAACATTTCTCTTTCGATATTGTCGACAATGGCGTTGTAATCGGTCGGGTCGGTCATGTCATGGATTTCTCCCGGAACCGAAGCGGACTTGATATCAAAATCGAAGGTCTGGTCAACGCCGGTCAAATCTGCGGACGTGAGGTTGGCTTCCACTTCGCCGGGAGCCAGCATCGGGTCCCAAACCTGCATGATGTAGCCTTCGCTTTTTACGCTATCGAATTTATAGTCGCCGTTATTATCGGGTTTGGTGTAATAACCATTGGGGACGACGAAGATGGTCCCGATCATATCTTTATGCATATTGCATCTTAGTACTACTGGCCCGGCCTGCGTGAACTCTATGGTTTTGAAAGAGCCGGATGCCATGGCCCCCAGGTTGAATTGATTGCTTAAAGACTTGGAAAAAATATTGTGAACCTCTCGGTCTTTATTGGCAAACGTCACGGTAGACCCCACCGTTATTACCGAGTGTTGGGGGAAGAAACTCAAGCCGTTCTGGTCGATGGTCAACTCCTGCATTTTTTGATTGCCAACACGAAGCTTACTTTTGGTTTCTAGAAACACCAGGGTATTGGGACCGGGTTTTTGACCATTGATCTTGATATTGCCTGTTACCAGTGTGGAGTTTTTAACTTTCTTGGATCCTTCTTCCATCTTGTGATCGGAGCCTGAACCCTCGGGTTTTTTATCGTCAGCAATTTTTTTAGCTGCTGGAGGGGTTTCGATCTTCGCTTGCTGAACCGGGGCTGCTTCTTTTTTGATCGGTTTCTCAGCCGCTGGATCATAAAGTCCCAAGGCGGTCAGCATCTGGATGACGAAGGGTTTTTCGAATTGTTTGTCCATTTCAATGGCTTTGAGAAAATGCGGACCCGCGGTTTTAAACTTTTTCTGGATACCCAATACAATGCCCAGATCGAAATGTCCTTGTGCAAAATCCGGATTGATTTCCAGGGCCTTTTTGTAGGCAGATTTCTCCTTTTCATACATTTTTTTGCGGCCAAAAGCTTTTCCCAGCATGCTGTAGGCCATATAATTATCGGGTGAAAGCTTTACAGTTTTTTGAAACAGACGTATGGCTTCTTCAGGGTGATCCGCTTCCAGCTCGGACATGGCCCAGTTAAAAGTGATCTCCTCATCATTGGGTGAGAGTTCATGGGCTCGGGCAAAACGTCTGTTGGCCCCTTCATACTTTTTCGCCATCCGTAGAGCCGCACCCCAGATAGAATATAGTTCCGGTGAATTGGGGCTGATTTTGGAGGCTTCTTCAAACTCCATATCTCCGGCGTTGAACTTGCCCTCTTCGGTAAAGAGCATGCCTTTCTGGATATGCTCCAGTGTTCGCCGGGGAAGTTGGGAACGTGGTGTCGGAAGGGTTGTGGCGGCCTTAATCAGATTGCCTGTATCAAAGTCACTGGGGAGCTTAAGTTCGGGTTTTTCCGATTCCTTATTATTATTCGGCTGAGCTTTTATATTTTCCGCATTTGCGCGTTCCGCTTTCTCAAGTTCTGCTTTTTCACGTTCCGCTTTGGCTTCCTGGAATTTGTTATAAGGTTCGAGATTGCTTTCAGGTGCGGAATAGTGCATCAAGGCCCACAGCCCTACAGCTAATATGCCCACCCAGCTCAATGTCAGAAAGGTGCGTTTCAGGGGACTGCTGGGTGACTCAATCATTTTATTTTTTGAACTCATAACTTTCCTTACTTAGGGGGAAACCTTTGTTAATAGGACTAATCGACTAAAGATCGTCGGTAAATGAAATTTATTCCTTAATAAATGCTTTCTGCCATAATTCTGTTTGCAGGCGGGTTTAAGGAACGGTTAAAAACTTCCATACTCCCGCTTGCTATGCTTATTAAAATAATCAAGTTGAATTATGTTGAGGAATACGATTAAATCATAGCCTCAAACGGCCTGTCAACCGGGAGTGTCTTTGAATAAGGAAGTAATGAGGAAGTTTTTTAGCCAAAATGGTTGAATCGGGCAGGTTTTTTAACACTATCGTGAGATTTAAAAGTTAATGAGCTCAGCGGCGGAAGATAAAATATTGGAATCAGAACTGTTGGCCAATTTAAAAGGGAAGTCGGGGTATCTTCCCTGCCAGTTGATTGAAATGGCTCTCAGAGAAGGAATAATCCACTCCCAAGTACCTATAGAGGCTTCGCAGGTACAACCTGTGAGTTTGGATTTGCGGCTGGGGACCAAGGCTTATCGAATTCAGTGTAGCTTTTTACCTGAAAATGAGTCGGTAGAAACCAAGCTAAAAGAAGTAACGCTTTATGATTTCGAAATCGCCAACGGGGGAATTTTAGAAAAAAATGCCATTTACCTGATTCCCCTTATGGAGGAGTTAAATTTGCCTCCCGCGTTTTATGGTCTTGCCAACCCAAAGAGCTCGACCGGCAGACTGGATATGTTCACTCGTGTCATTGTGGATGAGGGGCATCGTTTCGATGAAATTCCGAGAGGTTATCGGGGCAAGCTATATCTGGAAGTCATTCCCCGTTCCTTTCCCGTAAAAGTCAAGACAGGGCTTTCGTTGAATCAGTTAAGGTTGGCGCATGTCAAATTAGACACCCTGGGTAAACAAGGCTTGGAGGCCAAGTACAAAAAGAATCCGATTTTATTTGATAAAAGTGGATTCGTCATTCCATACGATCAGGTAAAGGTGGAAGGGGGAGTCTATGTCGGGGTGGATGTGTCGGGTGACCAGCCTGATTCCATCGTGGCTTATAAGGCCAAGACCAATTCCAGCGTGATCGACCTTTCCAAAATTCGGCATTATAAGGCGGACGATTTCTGGGAACCGATTTACCGTCCCAAGAAGAATCGATTGATTTTGGAGCCGGAAAGTTTTTATATAATGATGTCGAAAGAAAAAATCTGCATCTGGCCCGACTGGTTGGCTGAGATGGTTGCCTACGAGCCCAACAGCGGGGAATTAAGGACGCATTACGCCGGTTTTTTTGATTCAGGCTTTGGGTGGAATGGAACGGATGAACTCATGAATCAGGGTACCCGGGCGGTGATGGAAGTGCGACCCCATGATGTCCCTTTTATGGTAGAACATGGTCAGACATTTTGTCGCTTGAAATTTGATAAAGTGGTGGAACGGCCTGAAAAGGTGTATGGTCTGGCTCTGAATTCTAATTACCACTCGCAAGGTTTGGCTTTAAGTAAATATTTCGACCCCGACCATTAGCTACTGGACGTGGGGCCAGCACTGCATTGCCCGTAAAGCGGACTGAATCGCAATACTTTAATGTCTCCCCCTGATAAGGGGGAATCAGGGGGTTTGCATAAGCCGGCAGTTTTAGTAACCAATGGTATTAAAATAAATATGGAACGAGAAGAATTAAAATCGGTTGTTGAGAATGTTCTTTTGGCGGCAGATCAGCCGATCAATGCCAATGAGCTTTCCAAGATTTTCCTGGATGGAACGGATAAAGACGAACTACATTCCATTCTTGAGGAATTGAAGGAAGAGTATAATTCGCGCAACTTGCAGGTCGTGGAGGTAGCGGATGGTTATCAACTTTGTACCCGACATGAATATAATGATTTTATCAGGAAGTATTTGAAGCTTGACCGGTCAACCCGGTTATCTCAACCTAGCTTGGATACCTTGTCGATCATTGCCTACAAACAACCACTCACCCGGCAGGAGGTGGATGACATCCGCGGAGTGGATTCAAGTGGAGTGATGAAGACTCTTTTAGAAAAAAAGGTGATAGGTCCTGCAGGACGGAAAAAGGTACCCGGTCGGCCTATTATGTATCGTACGACCCAAAAATTTTTGGAATATTTTGGCTTGAAAGATTTGAGCGATTTGCCCACTCTGGAAGATTTGAGGGAAGAGATTGAGGGAGAAGATCCTCCGCTTCAGACCCAAATCGAATTTTCGACCTCCAAGACGGACGTGTCCAGCGTGGCTGGATCAGTCCCCGAAAGCGGGGAAGATTCTACAGACGATTAAACCTCCCACCATCTGTGGGGCCGTGGTATTCTTCCTTCCCTAATCATACTTCTCTAATATTATGAAAATTCGTTTGCAAAAAATAATCGCCGATGCTGGGCTCGCATCTCGCCGTGAAGCGGAAAGATGGATTGAGCAGGGCAAGGTTAGTGTCAATAAACAGGTTGTCACCGAGTTGGGGACCTTGGCGAACCCGACCAAGGATAATATCGAGATTGATGGGAAACCAATACCCCGGCACCAGAAACCCGCCTACCTCATCCTGAATAAGCCTACATCTTGCTTGACTACTACAGATGATGACAAACGTGGACGAACAACCGTTATGGAATTTGTTCGGGTAGTGCAGACCCGTGTTTTTCCCGTGGGGCGTTTGGATTTTAATACCCAGGGGCTACTTCTATTTACGAATGATGGTCTTCTCTCAAAAAAACTATTGGACCCCAGATATGGTGTGCCACGAACCTATAAGGTCAAGGTGTCAGGCGTTCCTACTGAAAAAACTTTAAAAAGACTGGCGCGCGGGGTGCACCTTGAGGACAGCCAGTTTCGCCCTATAGAAGCAAAGGTGCATAGAGCCAGTGGCAAAAACTGTTTTCTTATATTGACTCTGACGGAAGGAAAAAATCGTCATATCAAAAGAGTTTGTGAGCATATCGGGCACCCGGTGATCAAGTTACAGCGCACCCATTTTGGGGGATTGAACCTGACAGGCCTTCCTTTAGGGGCTTGCCGTTTTCTCAGTCCTAAAGAAATTAAAACACTTAAAAGTCTTGTTGCTAAAGAACCCGATCCGGTGAAAGTAAGTAGAAAGAAGCGGGTAAAAAAATGATTTCATTGAGATGTGTTTCGGCTCTTTGGATGGGTTTTTTGTTTTTTATTTCTGCTGGGTTTTGCAGTGTTGAGGTTCTTGCGCAAGAAAGGATGCGTGATGTTTATGAGGGTTTCGCAACCGTTGAGGTGAAGAGAGAAAACTATGTGGTCTCCCGGAATAAGGCTGTACAGCTTGCCTTGAAGAATGGATTGAAAGAAGCGTTAAAAGAAATAATGGGAGAGGAGGAATTTGAAGCGAGTCAGAGAGACCTTCGAAAAATTTTGAGACACGCCTCGCATTATGTAAAAAGCTATCGCTTTTTAGAAGCCTATGATGATCCGGCCAATCTAACCAGTGAGGTGAGGTTGGAAATGCGGTTCTTCTCCTCTGCGGTGAACCAGACCCTGGCTGGATTAGGAGTGATTGCAGGACCTGTCAACGAAAATAAAGTGGTTCTTCTAATCAATGAAAAAAGTTTTACTTCAGCACCGGTTACCTCGTTTTGGGATATCATTCCCATTTCGGAGACCCAACTTGCTAATAACCTTACTGAAAATGGAATAACTGTTGTAGACCGAGAAAATCTGCGGGATATAGTTTCTGAAAGAACGGTCTTGAAAGCGATCCAAGGCGATTTGAGTTTTGCCAGAAAGATAGGGTTGAAAGCCGGTGCCGATATCGTTATCGTAGGTACGGCGGTGTCCAGCCTGCGCGAAGAAAATATTAATAAAGGCACTAAAACCGTTCAGGCCAATATTAATGTTAAGGTGGTATCCACTTTAGAATCTTCGTTGATTACTGCGAAGACTGAATTTTCGACCATCAAACATGGGCAGGCTTTGCAGGCAGAACTAGAAGCTTTTGATATTGCTAGTAAAAAACTTTCAGATTTTCTTACTCCCTCGTTCCATCGTTATCGGGAAAAGGGGGTGGAGTTGCCCACGAAGAAGGCCCCAGAGGCTCCACCCATGTCCATGTCGGATATGTAAAAATGAATCAGGAAAATAATAAAAATCTGTTTTTCATTACTTTTGCTTTGATTCTTGGGGCCTGCGTTGCCCTTTATTTTTCGCGGCGTGTGGTAGCACCCTTTTTCATAGCCTTTGCCTTGGCCTATCTGCTGGACCCTCTTGTAGACCGATTGGCTTCATTAAAATTTTCACGAACCTTGTCCGTTTTGGGTTTGATGCTGGCCTTTTTCCTACTGGTGCTGGGTTCGGTGATATTGCTTATCCCGGTATTTAGCATGCAGGCGGAAAGCCTCGCAAAAAATATTCCTGCCTATGTTGGAATTTTTCAGGAGTGGATGCGCCCGGCTTTGGATTTGATCCGTGGATTGGACCCTGCGCGGGTGGAAGAGTTCCTCAATGAAGGGTTGTCACGTTTTGGCGAATTGCCAATGAAAGCTTTGCAATTTTCCAGTAAATTTATCTGGGGATCGATTTCCAACCTCTTCAATATTGTTTTAATGTTTGCCAACCTGGTGATCATTCCTGTCGTGATGTTTTATATGCTACGCGACTTTGATTCAATCAACGCAAAATTGTTACGGCTGGTTCCCACACGGTTTCAGGAAAAAACCAAAGATGTTGTTTTGGAAATTGATCAGGTTCTCTCACGTTTTGTTCGCGGACAATTGTTGGTTGCCGGTTTGATGGGTGTTCTGTATTCGGTAGGCTTGTTTTTGTGCGATACCCCGATGAGCCTGTCGCTTGGGATGATGGCCGGGTTGGTCAACCTGGTTCCTTATCTTGGCCTGATTTTAGGCTTGGTGCCTTCAGCAGTTTTGACTTTTATACACACTCAGGAGTGGTTACCGGTGGTCGGTGTCGTGGGGGTCTTTGCATTTGTTCAAGCTCTGGAAGGCATGTTCATCACACCAAGGGTTGTGGGAGATAATATTGGGCTCCATCCGGTAGCTGTTATTTTTGCTGTATTGCTGGGTGGGGAATTATTTGGAATTACGGGGATGATCCTTGGTGTCCCCGGAGTCGCCGTCCTGAATGTCCTCCTGTCTCGAGGCATTGTGCAATATAAAGCTTCTTCGTTGTACTCCTCCCATTAGCTGAGAGTTAGAGATCGGGCCTAACTCACTGTTTTTTCTGATCTTTCCCCTTGACCTTTTGTAACGCATTGATTATATTGGTCTTCAATAGCGGAAATCAGTGTTCCGCTAACCCCGGGCCTCTCGCCCGCTGGAAAGCTTGGCAGTTACTCTTTGCTAGGCTCAAACCGTTTCTTGGCCTTATGCGCCATCACCCATTGAGTTCAGCATCACGCTGGCCGCCTTACCTGGAGAATTCATCATGAACCGCGTTACCACCAGTCCTTTATCCCTGACAAGACTATTCAGCGCTATTCAGGGTAACCTTGAACAACGTGCATACAGCCCGCAAACTATAAAGGCCTATCTGGGTCAGTTGCGGAATTTTGTGCGAGACAAAAACCTGACCAATCCGCAAAACGTTTCCAGTGACGATATCAGAGCTTACCTGGAAGGTCTTGTTGAGGAAGGGAAATCGAGGTCAACTGTGGACCAAGCTTATAACGCTCTCAGTTATTTTTATATGGCGGTCTATAACCATGACCTGATTCTGGATGGATTTAAACGGCCGCGCAAGAAAAAGTTGAAACCGGTGGTGCTAACAGTTAGTGAAGTACGAAAAATAGCAATCTCGGCGGAGAACTTGAAGCACCGTCTGATGATAGAGGTCGCCTATACAGCGGGATTACGTGTTTCTGAACTGGTCGGGGTCAAGGTTCAACATGTGAATCTCGATAAATTGATGTTGTTTGTTCCGGGAATTGGAAAGCTGGGCGCACGCACCACAATCTTTTCTGCCAGCCTAAAAGATGCTCTGCAAAGGCAGATTGGAAATAAGAACCCGGGCGACTATTTATTTCCCAGTGAACGCGGGGGTAAGCTGACAACTCGCAGTGTCACCAAATTTTTTAAAATTGCATTGACAACATCAGGAGTGGAGAAAGCGGTCACTCCACATTCACTTCGTCAATCATTCACCGCATTTATGCTGGCAAAAGGAACCGACCGTATAGCGGTGCAAAACTTGTTAGGCCGCAGAGCACTCTAACCACTAGGCGTGGAGCCAGTGTGCCATCGCTTTATTTGGTGGCCGTGATATTCTTACTTCATGCTCCGAATGGGGTAGAAGGGGTAAAAGAACTACCTCGGCTAAATCAAACTCTTTCCCAGTTTCCCCCGCCTAGTGGGGGAGGTAATCGTATTTCATGTTTCGGCGTTGAGGTACAAATCCGCCGTCGGTGATGAGTCGTCTGATTTCCTCCTCATCCATGCAATAGACTGTGCCCGCAGCGGCGACCACATTTTCTTCCATCATGGTACTGCCCATATCGTTGGCTCCATAATAGAGCGAGACTTGTCCAATTTTTGGACCCTGAGTAACCCATGAGGACTGCAGGTTACTGAAGTTGTCGAGGAAAATGCGGCTGATGGCAAGGGTTTTGAGGTATTCGAATCCTGTCACGGCAGTCGTTATTCCTGTGTCCCCTTGCAGTTGCGTGTTGCCCGGCTGGAATCCCCAGGCGATGAAAGCAGTGAAGCCTTGGGTTTTATCCTGTAGCTTTCTAAGTCTTTCAAGATGCTCGATGCGTTCTTCGAGAGTTTCGACATGGCCGAACATCATGGTTGCAGTGGTGGGGATACCCATGTTGTGAGCATGTTCCATCACTTCCAGCCATTCATCCGATGTGCATTTTTTTGGGCTGATGATTTGGCGTACTCGGTCAACAAGAATCTCCGCACCGCCGCCAGGTATGGAGTCGAGTCCTGCCTGTTTAAGTCTTGTGAGAGTTTCATCCAGAGAAATTTTAGATATTCGACTGGTATGAATGATTTCGGAGGGTGACAGAGCATGAAGGTGAATGCCGAAACGATGTTTAATTTTTTGAAACAAATCCTCAAAATAATCGATCTTCAAATTTTGATGATGCCCGCCTTGTAGCAAAATCTGATTGCCTCCTGCCGCTACGGTTTCCTCAATTTTTTGTGCGATAGTCTCAAAGGGCAGGACATACGAGTCAGTGTCCGATTCCTTACGATAGAATGCACAGAAAGAGCAATCGGTAACGCAGACATTGGTGTAATTGATATTGCGATCTACAATATAGGTGACGGTTTTATCGGTTCTTTTTTTTCGGGCCAATCTGGAAGCGACATTCCCAAGAAGAAGAATATCAGTGGTGGAAAATAGCTTTAGTGCTTCTTCAGGCTCGATTCTTTGGCCGGCAAGAGCTTTTTCCAGGACGGGTTCTATCATGATTTGGCATCGCACCGGATTTCAAGGTGGTTTTGGTCCGGGTCTTTGAAATAAATGGATTCTCCTTCACCGCGTACGACAGGGCCACTGTCGACAGGCACTTTTTTATCTTTCAGCTCATCGATGATTTTAATAAATTCTTCCCGGTTGGTTTCAAAGGCAAAATGCATATAACCTTTATCGCTGAGTTGTTCCAAAGCCGATTCCATATTCAGATCGGGAGTTTCAAATAGGGCAAGGAGGGCGTTGCCCGTATCCAGCATGATATGTCTTAATCCTTTGGAAAACCGGTGGGTGACGTTGAACCCGAGTACGTCTGTGTAAAAATGCTCAGAGCGGTCCAAATCTGTCACATTTAATGCGATGTGGTGAATGCCTTTGAGTTGCATGTTGAACTGTTAAAGGGTGCCGGGGCCTGAGGCCATCGATGATTCCAGGCCGTCCATACCCAGATCTCCCATTTCTTCTTCCTCGGTCACAACAAAAATATGGAAACCAAATTTGCTTTTAATGGGTCCTCGAACTTCACCCACAGGGGCTTCCATGGCGGCTTTTTCCAGTTCGGGAGCAGAAGTATTGTGCTCAAGAAATCCGAGGTCACCGCCTTTATGGCGGCTACCGCAGGCGCTGTATTTTTTTGCCATTTTGGCAAATACTTTAAACAGCATCTCGCGGTCCTTATACTCATCCTCTTTGAGGTGATCAATAAGTACTTTGGCAAGATCCTCGGTGCTCAAAACAATGTGGCTGACTCGAATAGATCGTATCGACATATCGGCGTTCCCGTCCTGCGTAGTTGTTAGTAAATGGAATTCTGTATGTGGCTATTATACCCGTTACACAAATGGGTGGCAACCCAACCTCTAGCGAGGGAAGCAGATAGCAGAAACTCGCCAAGCCGCCTATACTTTTTTACCTCCCCATTTGGGGCATGAAGACAAATGAAGAAGATATAACTGGGGCACGAGCGTGGAGGAAGTACCCGTGCCGGGCATGAAGGCTAATGTTGTAATCACAAATATCACGGCCACTAAAGATAGCTATTACTCAATCCCTGTCATTGATAAAATATTTCGATAGCATCCATGAGGGACGATACGGTGTATTGTTCCGGCATGATCTCTACATTTAAGCCTGCATCTCTGGCGGTTTTAGCGGTGATGGGTCCTATGCAGGCAATCTTTGTGTTTTTTATTGCGGGGAGGAGTTGTTCGCCAGTGAGAGTCAAAAAATTTGTGACGGTTGACGAGGAGGTAAAGGTGATGACATCAACACTCCCTTCTTTAAGTCTTTTTTCCAAGGCATCTACCGATTGGGATGGCAGGACTGTTTTATACGCCGGGGCGACATCGACGAGTGCTCCCATCTTTCGGAGTTGCTCAGGCAGGGTTTCCCGGGCAACGGTAGCACGGGGTATAAGAAACCGTTTACCTTCTGCGTTTCCGATGCTTTCGATCAAGGATTCTGCAACAAAATTTTCAGGAACCACATCTACGCGAATTCCCAGGTCCCGAACGGCCTCGGCGGTTTTGGGGCCAATGGTATAGACACGAGCGCCTTTCAGTTCGCGAATATCCTGTTCAATTGTCTTGAGCCGTTCAGCAAAAAAACGAACGCCATTAACACTGGTGAATATCAGGCCATCGTATTGAGAGAGGTTATTCAGCGCATTATCCAGGGGTGACCAGTCATCCGGGGCAATGGTTTCAATCACAGGAAAAAAGAAGGGCTCTGCTCCCAGTTCCCGCAGACGATCGATCATTGAATCAGCCTGGTCGCCTTTTCGCGTAACGACAACGGTTTTACCGAATAGTGGAAGATGCTCATACCACTCAATTTTGGATTTCAGATTTACCACTTCTCCGATGATGGTCAATGCAGGAGGCAAAATTTTATCTTCAGCAGATATTTCCACAATGGTGCCAAGTGTGCCGGTCCAGGTTTTCTGTCGGGCTGTTGTGCCCCATTGCACAACGGCAATAGGAGTGTCCGGGCTTTTGCCAAATTTTATGAGTTTTTCGACAATCAAGGGAAGCTTACGTGCGCCCATGAGAAAGACCAGCGTCCCGGATCGAGAGGCGATTTTTTCCCAATCGATATGAATATCACCCTGATTTTTTTCGTTACTCCCGGTAATGATAGAAAGGGTAGAAGAAAGATGGCGGTGCGTGAGCGGGATGCCGGCATAAGCGGCAACCCCTGTCACCGAGGTCACGCCCGGAACAATGATGAAAGGGATGCCTACTGCCTGAATGGCCTGAATCTCTTCTCCTCCGCGTCCAAAAATAAAAGGATCTCCTCCTTTTAACCGGACTACAATTTTTTCTTCACGAGCTTTGTTAATGAGCAGGTTGTTGATCTGCTCCTGTTCCATGGAAGCGACGCCTTCCTTTTTTCCCACATAGATCATTTCTGCCGATTTTTGCGTAAAGCGAATCATGTCAGGGTTGACCAGATGGTCGTATAAAACGACATCGGCTTTTTGCAACCACTGTTTGCCGCTCAAAGTCAAAAGACCCATATCCCCTGGCCCAGCACCGACCAGAACCACTAGTCCTTTATTTTTATTGGTCATAATTTGAGGGTGGGTATTTTTATGTTATTCATCAGTAATCAGGTTTTCCATGGCATCCATCGAATCGGCTTTGTTTTTCCCCAACTCAGGCGGCCGTGAGAGTGTGAACATGGTTGGCAATATCTGCAAAATCGTTGAGGGAGAGGGTTTCTCCGCGGCGGTTAAGATCAATGCCGGCCAATTGGGCCTGCCCATTTTCCTCATTAAACAAGTGTTCCCAATCTTTTAAATTATTTTTTAGCATTTTTCTTTTATGAAAAAATGCTGAGTGCACCATTTTAAAAAATAGTTGTGGATCTTTCACCTGCACCCGAGGTTGAGGCAGAGGCTTAAGGCCTATTAGAGAAGAATCAATTTTTGGTTTCGGCGAAAACGCAGTATTGGGAATTTCAAGCAATCGTTGAACCTCGCAATGATACTGGACGTAGACGGAGAGCGAACCATATGACCGCAAGCCGGGTTTAGCGGTTAAGCGATCCACCACTTCTTTTTGTAACATCAATGTCATGGAGCGGATATTGTTACGATAATGGATCAGTTTTTTCATAATGTGGGTGGCGGCGTAATAGGGAAGATTGGAAACGACATTAAGCCCTGTTCCCAGGGAGCCGTAATCAAACTTAGCGGCATCACCCTCTATCAATTTAAATGAGGGAGATTTGCTGAACCGGTTTTGAAGCTCGCGGGAAAGCTTAGGGTCCAACTCAATGGCGGTTAGTGAATCTGCTTCGTTGATCAGGAGTTGGGTGAGGACACCTTTTCCGGGTCCAATTTCCACCACAGGTTCGCCCGGCTGAATTTGAGCGAGTTGGATTATATTCTGAGCGATGTTGGGATCAATCAGGAAGTTTTGCCCGAGCGGCCTCTTCTTCATTGCATGGATAGGGTGGATTGAGACAATCGGGCCGCTGTCCGCAGAGCCATTTTAAGATTTTCGGAGCAGGCTTTATCTCTTCCAGCAATATCGAATGCCGTGCCATGATCTACGGAGGTTCTCAATATGGGTATTCCCAGTGTGATGTTTACTCCTTGTCCGGCGGAGTCCATTTTTACCGGTATCATTCCCTGGTCATGATACATGCAGACCACTGCGTCATACTTCTGGGAACCGGGTCTACCAAACAGAGCATCGGCAGAAAAAGGCCCACTAGCCTGAATACCTTGTGTTTGCACAGTTTTTATTGCGGGCAAAATGAAATCATTTTCCTCCTGTCCAAAAATGCCTCCATCGCCGCAATGCGGATTGAGTCCGGTCACCGCGATATTGGGAACATCTGTTACATGTTGAGCCAGCCAGTTGTGAGTCAGGTGAATAGCGTTGAGCACCTTTTCTTCGGTAATAAGAGATTTGACCTGTTCCAAAGGAACATGGGTGGTGACAAGAACAACCCTCATGGTGTTGCCTGCCATCATGAGGGCGGACTCTTTTGATTTAGTGAAATGGGCCAGTAATTCGGTATGTCCGGGAAAAGGATAGCCCGCCAGATGAAGACTCTTTTTATTAATGGGTGCCGTAGTGATGGCTGAGACTTCATCGCGGAGTGCCAGGTCCACAGCGGTTTTGATCGCCTCATAACTGGCCTGTCCGGCAACCGCACTGGGTTTGCCAATGGGAATATTTTCGGGAACATTATTTAGGTCAATGACGTCAATGGTGCGGGTCTGGTACCAGCCTTCATCCGGCTTATTAATTTTGTGAACTAGAATCTCCGAGGCACATTCTTTTGCGGTCGCTTGAATCAGGCGAGCATCCCCAATGACTACTACCCGAGCTTGGAGAGGCAGGGTGTCATCCTGAAAAGCTTTAACTATGACCTCAGGACCGATCCCCGCTGGGTCGCCCATGGTTAATGCAATAATAGGTGCTACATCCACAAATTTAACTCTATTTAAAAGATTAGAAATATCATAATCCTAAGTCAGATCATTTTCTTAGTTTATGAATTTTTCCATTTTTCTTTTTTGATATCCCGGAAGGATTTGGACTTGCATCCAAGATTTTCTTGTCTACGTTGTTTTGGTATTCTTTGAAATTTTCTACAAATTGGATGGCAAGTTCCCGAGCCTTTTCATCGTAGGAATCTTGATTTTTCCAAGTGTTTCTGGGCTGAAGGATTTCATCTGGAACTCCCTTGACCTTTAGGGGGACATGTACGCCAAATATTGGGTCTGCCTGGGTTTCCACATCGTCCAGTTTCCCCTCGAGGATAGCCTTGATCATAGTTCGAGTATATTTGATTTCTATCCGGTGCCCCACACCATAGGGTCCTCCCGTCCATCCGGTATTTACAAGCCAACAGGAAACGTCGTACTTGGCAATTTTCTCTCCAAGCATATCTGCATAAACAGATGGGTGGAGAGACATAAATGGAGCTCCAAAACAGGTGCTGAATATTGCCGTGGGTTCGCGACCCATCCCTTTTTCGGTGCCTGCCACCTTAGCGGTGTACCCGGAAATGAAATGATACATAGCCTGCTCCGGCGTGAGCTTGGAAACTGGAGGCATTACTCCATAGGCATCACAAGTCAACATGATCACGTTATTGGGGTGGCCTCCCATGCCATTGAGCACGGCATTTTGAATGTGGGTGATGGGGTAACTGGCTCGGGTATTTTCCGTGAGGCTGCCATCATCCAGATTGAGGCGGCGTGAATCCTGGTCTAGCACCACATTTTCCAGCAATGTGCCAAATCGACGGGTGCAGTCATAAATTTCAGGTTCAGATTTTTTGGACAGGCGGATCACCTTGGCGTAACAGCCCCCCTCAAAATTAAAAACGCCCCGATCGCTCCATCCATGCTCATCATCGCCAATCAATTTGCGAGTAGGATCGGCGGACAAGGTGGTTTTCCCTGTTCCGGAAAGTCCGAAAAAAACTGCGGAATCCCCTTTACTACTGATATTCGCTGAGCAATGCATTGATAAAACGGATTGCTTTTGCGGAAGCAAATAATTCAAAATTGAGAAAACAGATTTTTTGATTTCTCCGGCATAACTTGTTCCACCGATCAAAACCAACTGTTTGGCAAAATCAACGATGACAAAAACTTCTGAATTCGTTCCGTCAATGGCAGGCACAGCTTTGAAGCCGGGAACCTGAATGACGGTGAACGCTGGCTCATGAGTTTCCAGTTTTTCCATATCCCTGATCTGGATAAACATATTTCTGGCAAACAGGCTGTGCCAAGCTTGCTCGGTAATCACACGAATATGGGTTTGGTGCTTGGGATCAGAGCCTGCGCAACAATCCTGAACATAAACTTCTTTGCCCTGTAAATAGGCCAGAACCCTGGAATATAAGGCTTCAAACTGCTCTACGGTATAAGGTCGGTTGACTTTTCCCCACCAAATATTTTCCTGACTGGATGGTTCCTGGACGATAAACTTGTCGTTAGGGGCTCGTCCTGTGTGTTCTCCTGTTGTCACACATACTGGTCCTAAATGGGATAGAAATCCCTCTTGGTTGTTGATGATGTGTTCGTAGAGTTGCGGAGTAGATAAATTCCAGTGAATCGTTTTCAGATTTTTAAGGCCATGCGTTTCCAACCCAACTTTATGCTTTAAAACTTTTTGCGGCATGGAAAAGATTCCTTTATGATATAAGGGTGATGGTTGTAACCTATTGAAAGGGAATGATTTTTTTCGTTTCGCCTTGCTTTGCTGATAAAATCACAGATTTATAACAAAGTTTATCATATTTAAGGGGAATGAAAAACGCTTTTTGGTCTGGAAACAGCTCTTTAGAAATAAAACTTTAAGGTTTTAGAATGTTTCGATTATTCGGCGAAAAAAAAGAGGAACCTCAGATAAAGGTTCTGGCACGAGAAAATACTCGATATAACGATATTTATGTCATTCAGAACGGGGTGAACCGTGAACTCTGGTTCAAAGGCGATGGGGAATATTACCTGCAAAGCCGAATGGATACCCTGGGACAAAACCCCCTTGCGCTGGTTTACTCTCGCATGATCATGGCTTCCTTGCTGTTTTGCCCGAAACCCCAAAGAATGCTTATGGTGGGTTTAGGTGGAGGCGCAGTCACCAACTGTCTTGGCGAGTGGTTTCCAAAATTAAAAATAGATATTGTGGAGGTGGATGGAAAGGTCATTGAGGTGTCAAAAAAATATTTTTCTCTTCGCGAATCCAGCAACTGTAGAGTCTTTGAGGAAGATGGGAGAGTGTTCATTCAAAATCGTAAAGAGCAGGAGCCCTATGACTGGATTATTCTCGATGCGTTTAAGAGTGGATCGATCCCCTATCATTTGAAGACCCAGGAGTTTTACCAGGAAATTCGTGCGGTACTGGCGCCAGGGGGCGTGGTGGGGTCAAACCTTTATGGCAAAGGCAACACTTTGAAACCCCGGGATACCAAAACTTTTCTCTCGGTATTTCCTCATATTTATTGTTTTGAAGATGATGAAAAGGTTGCAACGGTGGCAATTGCTACGGATGGGGAACGTTGGAGCGAAGAAAAAATCTGCGATAAGGCCCTAACATTTCAAAAACTGCCAGAACCTTTTTCTATGGAAGAAGTGGCGAAAACTTATCGACCGGGGAAATTCCGGGAAGATTCATCCGCAATATTTAAAGACCATCCTTCGGGCAATGGATTTCTCCATGATGTAGAGCGAGAAAACCTGCAAAGCTCTAAAGATCGACGTTATCCCATCACGAACGTCCATTAAAATACGAACTGATTTTTATTTGAAGTTGGAGAGGTCAAAAATCTGCACCTTTCCTCCATCAAAATTGGCCACGGCTAACTGGTCGTTGAAGATGGACAGTCCTCCTACCTTTCCTAACTGTCCGGTTCTTCTGCCCGGTTTGTGGTAAACATTCTGAATTTCGAGTTGATTATTGAGGTGTACGATTTGGCTGTTCCAGAAATCGGATCCAAATATGCCGTGAGTGGGATGCCAGGCCAGAAAATAAATTTCGTCCACACCCAAATTGGCTTTGCTGGTCTCGTGGATCAGGGTGCCTTGCGCATCAAAATGTTTCAGCAAAGATTCTGATCGGTCTCCGATAATGTATTCACCATTTGGCAGGCAATGGACACTGACGGGTTCTTTCAGATTTTCATTCTGCAAAGTTCTTTGGATTTTACCTTGCCCATCAAATATCCTTACCCGATTGTGTTCGGATTCCGCTACCCAGATATGATCACTCGTGTCGATTGAAAGTGAGAAGATGGGGCCAAAATCTCCTTGCCCGAACCGGAGAAGGAATCTACCCTCCCGATCAAATTTTTTGATTTCCCGATTCTTTTCGTCAATAACATAAATCGAATTTTCGCTGTCGGTCGAAAGATTGACGGGGTATTGCAAGCAGGCCGGCGCATTGCCCCATCCGCCAAAATGGAATTGGTAATTCCCCTTTTGTGAATAGCTGAATACCTGATGATGTTCATAATCGGCAATCAATAAATCACCCTCGTGGTTATGGTGGATTCCTTGCGGGGCCAGAGTTTGACCGATCTCTCCACCGGCTTTTTCAACAATCTGAACTTCCAGAAAACCTGTATCCAGGTTTTCTGCAGAAGAGGAAAGGCCAGTGCGAAATTCTACCAGCCTGTCCAAAACATTTTTTATTCTGGAGTTCCTATGATGTTCTAACTCCAGTTGATCGAGGTCAATTTTTACCTGCTCGATTTTCCTTTCAATGCTCATCGAATCAGAGATCTCCGTGATCTGATATTTAGAAGCCAGGTCCGTCAACTGGTTATTCAAATCAGAGAGCTTGAAGGTGTTTTCCTTGCGGGATTTTGAGGTTTCACGAATTAGTTGATCCCGTTGACAATGGAAATCATCAAAGGACTCAAAAAATTGCTTTGCTTCTGGGCCTTCGTTATCAGCCAGAGACAAAAAGGCGCCGGCGAGAACGAGACGGTTTAAGTTGAGCGACTGGTTAATGTCGAGGCTCATGACCATTCTGCGAATCAGGTTGATTTGAAACTGCACAATGGCGATATTGTCACTTATTGTAATAGGAGAGACCTTGTCTTCGACCTTTGCCTTTATCAACTGGGCATCTAAATCCTTCCGCTTCTGTGACAACTCTTCCAATTGTTGAATGAGTTCCTGGGCTTTTTCTTGGTAGGTAATTTGAGCTTCCAGCAAATTTAAAGCACAACGTGCAAGCTCCTTTTTGTGGTCCGAAAAACCGGGAAACTGGAACTCGTCCTGTCCCCAAACCAGTCCCTCACCTTGACTGATTAATGGTGAGGCCTCTGTAATAAAGGCTTTAAAAGTTGCTTCTAAATCCAGGTTCTCGGAGTCATACGAAATGGGAGCAAGGTCTGCGAGGGTGAGATCTATGATGTGGTCTGGTTTACTATAAGAATGATTTTTGAAAAGAGCATCCAACGTGCTTGAAAATTTCTGATCCAATCGGGGATAGGTCAACCAATCCTCATGAAATCCGATCAGAATTTTGAGGAGATCTTCCAAGCCGGAAAGATCGCCTGCCGTTTTTCCGGCTAGATTTTCAGGACTGACATTCTGTTCGGTATTACGTGCAAGGCTTCTAAAATTGAACCAGTGAGATTGCAATTCAAACAGCAGATGCTGTTGCAAATCCATGATGCGACAGTTGGAATAATATTGGGTGAGGAAGGTCGATAGTTTGTCCTTTTCTCCTTGAGATTCTCCCAAAATCTGAACCATGGATTCTTCGCTTTTTTCTTTTTGCTCGAAAAATTCTTTCATCAGGCTCAGGGTTTCCTTCGCCTGTTGGAGAAGAACATCTTTTACAGGTTTTAATGGGGTCTCGGCTAAATGGCTTTCAGTTAAATTACAAATAAACCGGGAAAATTTTTGCACCTTCTTTCGGTAGCAATAAAACTCATTTTGGGTCAAGCGGTAATATTTTTTATCTTCCTGTTCAGCTACGTATAGGTCGCGGTTAAAATCACGAACTCCATCCGGGTCTTTAACAATCTTGCGTTGCTCTTCATATAGATGCTCGGTAAATATTGCAACCACATCCTGCCAGGAATGAAAACATTCTAGAACCTTGTTCCTTGCATCTTGTAATTGTTGTTCAGCCCCTTGGCAGGCAAGTTCCAAGGCGGTGTCGGTAATGACTGTTCCCTTGGTAGACAGGAGACTGAGCGGAAGCGATGCGTCTATCTTAGAGTCTTTAAAAGGAGTGGTTTCTGATTTATTTTCGGTCAAAAGGGTCAGGGTTTTTTCAATAGCTGTCAGGGATTTTAGGTTGTCATTCGCATCTTCCAGAGTAAGGGCCTGGTATAAAATGTGAGCAGGATCTGGCTCAGGAACCGAAGCCAAACTTTCTGCCAGAGTATTCTGTGAAACAAGTGGAATAAGATATTTAAAAATTCGGGTATTGAAAGTGAAGCCAATATGCAGGCAACCTTTTGGATCTATTGCGGTCAAACACGGCGCTTCAAAAGGCTGGCCTGAATTGCTGGGGTCTATAGAAAACAAATACTGGCCAAAGGGAGAAATAACCTGGACACGTTCATTATTCAGGTCTGCGATATAAAGCAAGTCATTGGGAGCTACGGTCACGCAAAGGGGATACTGGAACTGTCCGGGTTTGGTACCTTGTTCTCCGAACGATAAAATTTCCTGCCATTGAGGACTGAATTTTCGAACTCTATGGTTGCCGCTATCGGTGATAAAAAAATTTCCATGGCTGTCTTTAGCGATGGAAGTGGGGAGTTCAAATAAAATAGGGTCCAGCAGGTTTTCGGGGGTTCCAAGAAGTTCCGCTAATTGCCTTTCTAAAACTGTTCCCCGATCTCCCAACCAACCCAGAGACAAACCTTGGGGGTCAAAGAACTGAATCCGATGGTTGTAACGTTCTACGACAATCAAGTTCCCCGAAGGCTCCACCATGATGTCATAAGGCTCATTCAACTCCCCTTTTCCATCTCCGCAGGTGCCAAAAGTAAGAAGAGAAGTCCCCTTGGCATCAAATTTCTGTACACGATGGTTCCAACTATCAGCAACATAGATATTTCCTTCAGGGTCCACCGCAATGCCTTTGGGATATTGAAATTGCCCCGGCTCCTTCCCCTTCGAGCCAAAACTATTTAGCAGGTTAAATTGAGAATCATAAATTTGAACACGATGGTTGAAATCATCGGAAAGTAAAAGGTTGCCATCATGGGAAAAACATAATCCTGAAGGGGGTGACAATTCTTCATTGGAAGAGTCTTCAGCCCGATAAGCATTTTCAAATTTCATGGGAAACAAAGAGGTTGTCATGAACGAGTGAACCTTTGGAGGTTTCGTGCGGGGAATGCCTAATGAATTCATCCGCATTTAATCATAACTGCAATGATAAAACAAATCATATTGGGAGTGCTTTGACTCAAAGAAAAATCTAACTTCGAGCCAATATTTAAATATTAGGAGGACTGAGGGAGGGTCACTTCTTCCACTTTTGAAAAGACAGCGGGTTTGAAAAAATCGATGAATTCATAGTTTGTCTTTCTAGCAGAAACAGAGGGTTCCATGCTGTTTGGGTAACGCATGAGAAGAGCAAGAAAGGCAAAAGCAAGGGTATGGTCGAAACAGAACCGCACAGCATTTTTCATATGCTCCAGGGCTTCTTTTTGTCGGTTGTTATTCAGGCTTATCACTCCAAGATGAAACCATGACTTCCCGATCAATTGCCTATCTCTGGAAATCCGGGTGATTTTTCGATAGAGGGATTCGGCTTTATCCATTTTATTTTCCGATTTGTACTGTCCGGCCTCGCGATACCAGGGCAGGCAATCTTCATCGTTGGGTTTCGCGCCTGCGAAGGAATCCTTCAACTGTTCAGGATTAAGCACCCAGCAGGTTTGGCAGACTTCAGGAAGGTTTTCCTGGATTCCCGAAAAATGAAGGGAGCGGAAATAACGCAAGGGAAAGGAATTCCAGTACTCTTCGGGAAGAAGCTCATCAATATTCAGAGGGATGTCGAGTGAGCCGCAACACAAGTCTGGCTTTTGCCGGTTTAAATTAAACATCAGATGTTTGTCCACGAAATAGCAAGTTTCGGGAGAAGTTTCTACTTCTGCTTTTTCAAAAAATCGCACATGCATTTCCAGGGCGTTCCATTTTGCCATCACAGAATTGATTTTTTCGCGATAAATTTTCAGGTCCGTGAAAATGGATTTTTGGTATAGAGAGTGGTTGTGTGGCACCATATAGATAAGGTCAACTGAAGGTATGTCATGCGATTTTGCAGTTTTTATGATTTCATCGAGTTGATTGATGTTTTCAGAATCGACCGCCACGGTGAGGTGAAGGATAGGATGTGAAACATTCAAAACTTGTTTGGTTTTCTGGATGAGCCCAACCTTTTCCCAGAATTTATTGATATAGCTGTCCCGGCCTCCGCCATGTCCGGCTGTAGTTTTGCCGTCAAACGAAAGGTTGAGGTAATGCAGTTGGGCGCGAATTAGTTTTTCGATGGTTTTCTTATTCAGTGGTACCCCACTTGTCGAAATGAATGTGATCTTATCCCTAAGTTTCTCCAGAAAAATCTCCAGGTGTGGGGAATCCAGAGTTTCTCCTAGCCCTACCAGGGCAACATGGGTGGCATTGTGAATCCATGGAGCTAAGGCTTCAAATTCATCAGGGGAAAGGTATTTGTAATCTTCAAACAGGGAAGTTTTATCCGCAAATCCGGCATTGCACATTTCGCAACCGATACCGCAGGTGTATGAAACCGAGGTGGTGATGAATTTTGGAAGCGGCGATTTCCACTCCGCTAAAGGGAGACTCTGACTAGGGATTTTGTCGAGAAGTTTGGCAAGGTCTTTGAGCTCAGGATTGTTATGCTGAGAGAAAAGGTTGCTGGCTTGTTCAAGGTTGTCGGTAAGGATAAAACGGATAATCTCTTTTTTAAGCTGCTCCATACTCAGTTGAAGATGTAAATGAGGATTAAAACCGTTTACCGTTATAGACGTTGCACACCTCGCACCATCTATTGGGTTTTCCATTGGTGAGCCCTTCACGAAACTCAACGAACTTTTTGCTGTTCCAGATGCCTTCAAAGTCCTGATCATTTAAGTTCCCTACAGAATAACGGCGGGAAATCTGGCAACAGGGATAAACATTCCCTTCAGGGTCTACTTGGGCCCATGAATAGGGCATATGGCAGCCCTTTTTTTCTTCTGAAGATTTTTCTTCGCTAATGGGTTTTGCTTGCGGAAGCGAGAGATAATCCTCAGGAGGTAAATAAGGAATCTGATATTCTTTGGATTTTTTGTCAATTTCTCCAAATACCTTCTCAATATGTTCTCTGTCACAGGTGTTCAAATGCTGGTCCTTGAAATACAATTTATCGCTAAGTTCTTCTCTCCGGTCCTTATAAATATCCGAAGGAACGGCGTTGAGATGAACGAAGTAGACATAGTCCAGACCCAATTCATGGGCTAGGTCCATGATGCCTGGAAGTTCATCGATATTCTTTTTCAAACAAACCGCATTAAAATACAAAACAGGATAGGGAGAGCCCATGGACTTCTTATAATCCGTCAAGTGTTTGATATTGGTTTTCATTAAATCGAAATCAGAACCGCGAATGTATTCATAAAGTTCTTTTGAAGAAGCCTCGATGGAAATCAGGATTTGGTGTAGCAGGTTTTCTTCAACAATTGCTTTACACCACTTTTCGGTTAATAGAGATCCTGTGGTTACGATTTGTACATGTTTAAAGCCTCGGCTCTTGACGTAACGCAATATATCCATCAAGTCTGTTCTTATCAGAGGCTCTCCAAAGTCGCTGAGTAACAGGCTTTCGAAGTTTTCAGGAGAAAATCTGGAGAGATATTTTTTAAAGTTTTCCAAGGAGATGTCTTTTCGAAGGTATTTGCTTTCCCTTGGGCAATGTTTGCAGAGTAAATTGCAGTTGTCGGTGACTGGAACCTGAAGAACATTCCAGTTCTTGTTCCACGCGGAGTCATTGCCTAAATCAATGGTTGTGGATTGTGATTCATATAAATGACCCTTGATTTTTACTTGCAGGTGCAAATCATGGGCGAAAAGGCGTGGATCATTGGGATCACTAAAAATTTCTTCAACCTGATCTTCCTGCTTGAGAAGGACAACTTGGGGCATAGAGTTTCTATCCTTTGATCACTTATATGGTTAATTTTTCATCTGTTACTCATTAGCTACAGACACAAGAGTTATTATAATCTTATCGGGGAATAGAACAAAACCTTAATAGGTTGGAGGGAAGTTTTTGGAAAAGAGGAGGGGTGAAAACAGGTTTAGTATAAAGGGTTATACCTTGGCTTCTGGATAAGGTAGCTGAAAGTGCTTTGAGGTTTTAAGCAAAATAGGATAGATGCTACCTTGAAAGAAATTTTCTTCAATCGGTGATGATATGTTCTTTGATTTCGGAGTCTGAAAAGGTTCGATTTCGTTGAATCTGGAATCGGCGAAAAAGCATTTGCGGGAGCATTTTCAATGCATCCCATTTACTTTTCAGCAAAACCTGACCTTGTCCTCGATAAGTGAAGTATTTGATATCTGAAAACTGATGTTTCCAGATGGAATAGAGGTATTTAAAATACATATTGAGGGAATAGTTTTTGATGAATACCCATATGTCATTTCTCTTGCATAAATAAACATAACGGTCGCTGTACAGGCCTACCGTGGCAGTGCCGATGTGGTAGACCTTGGCTTTAGGCAGGTAAACGGCTTTCAGTCCTTGCAATTGCCCCCGCATATTGAGATCGACATCTTCCGCGAAGATAAAAAAATCTTCATCGAAAAGACCCACTTGCTTGAAGAATTCTCGCCGGTAAATACCCGCACCTGCACAGGCCCCAAAAACATATTCTTCTTTTTCATACTGGCCCAGATCTTTTTCTCCCTGTCCTCTTCCGCCACCCGATGACCAACTGTGAAACAGGTCGCCGGTGTTATAGAACACATTGCGCTGGTCAAGAAACATCATTTTGGTGGTGCCCATGCCGCATTCAGGATGGCGTTCCATGCCTTCATAGAGTTCTCTCAGCCAGTCGGGGGTCACCTCGATATCATTATTGAGCAGGACAATATATTCCGCATTAGAGGCCTTAATACCCTCATTACAGGCAATGGCAAACCCCATGTTATCGGGAAGTTTAAGTAATCTCACTTCGGGGTATTTTTCTTCGATCATTTCGCGGGAGCCATCTGTTGAGCCATTATCGATAACGATGATTTCGTAGTCTTTGAAATCGAGTTGGGCAAGGGAATCGAGGCACATGCCGACGAACCGCATTCCATTCCAATTGGGGACTACAATGCTTACTTTCAAGGGATAACCTTTCTGGAGTTTTGAGCTTGTCTTTGCCTTTTCGGTGTTTTTTCCGAAATCCTGAACAGTAACTTTCAGGGTGTTCTCTGCTTGAGGTTGGTTTTTCAGCAAATCTTTTGCTCCCTGATGAGAGGGTTGTTTTTTAAGACATTGTTGGAGGAATTGCGTTTGTTTATCAGGAGAAACCAGTAAAGCCATTCTGAACCAGGCATTGGCTTGAATATGGGAGTAATTCTGCTTCGACTTCGCTAGCTCTTCAAATAACTTATAAGCTTCAAGTCGATCCCCAAATTTTTCCAAGGCCGAAGCGAATGCATAGCGCAGGATTCCATTTCCCGGGTTTTTTTGTAGATAAAATTCCAGTGTTTCATGTTCTGGTCTCTGGTTGGAATTCATTTGAGCAAGATTTTTTATGATCAGAGTCTGTAACCATTCACGGTCTTTGGGTTCATTAATTCCCAAGGTTTCTTGGTAAAGGTTGTTGAGCCTGTCTCCGTCTCCCAATTTCACAAGACATTCTATAGATAGTTCCCAGCAATCATGTCGACGGAGCCCTTCATTCCTTACCTTATCAAAGCGTATTAATGCCTCTTCATATCTTTCTTCCCGTTTCATGATGAGGCCATGTAAAAAGATGTCTTCAGGATGGTAATCAAACTGCCTGATTTCTTCCTGGATTAGGGTCAGTGCTTCATCCAGCTTTTCCAGTTGGAGTTTTTGGTGGGCCAGCTTGATTCTTAGGTCGGGCCAATTTGAAGCTTGTTGAAGGGCAGTTTCAAAAGCCGTTTCAGATTTTCCTGGAAGACCAAGAAAAGCATAAACCTCTCCCATATAAATATATCCTTCAACGTCATTAGGATTTATTTTTGTCAATTTGCGACATTCCCTGAGGGCAGTGATCAGCTTGCCCTGATCTGCATCGGCACGAATTATTCCTGGAGCATGCCAGTCTGCTTGGGTGAGGGATTCCATTTGCCCCATTTTTTCCTGCCAGGACAAGTTCAGTGGATTAACTGCGGGTGAATCTTGAGATTCCAATCGGTAAACTGGAAACCTGGCCAGCATGACTTTTAGTAGTTTGTAACGCAGGCCGGTAATTTCTTCAAGATATTGGATATCCAGATCGGGAAAACTCTTGATTAGATATTTTGGCTTATGCTGCAATAGTCCGCCTATAAAACTGTCATAAAAACTTTCCAGATCCGGAGTGTCCCAGGGGCCAATAGTGTAATGCAGAAAGTTGTCGGAAGCTGGTGAATCGACTAGGTGATACAGTTGTGAAAAAGTGCCCCAAACAAAAATTCGTTCACCACTTTCGCCGCGCCTTCTCATCAGACGTTTGAGAATTTTACCCAGCCGGGGTAGATAAAGGTATTGGTCAAATTTTTCGTATTGGGCCAGAGTTTCCGGTTCAGTGGGTCGAAGATAATAAAAGGCCATAGTTTTTAAATTCCATGCCAACAAAACTCCGAAACTGGCAAGAATCATTCCCGCTGTTGTGGGTTCCAGGCTCGACACCATATCCATTCCTAATCCACAGGCCAAGGAAAGCAGACCAAATAAGGGCAGATAGTGGTATCTGGAAAATGCTCGTTGAAAAATGATCATGCTAAACAGGACGAGGGTGAATGCTGCCAGCCAGGTATTTTTGCTCTGGACTAAAAATAATACCAGTGGAAGGAGACCCAGCCAGACAGGCAGGGCCTGCTTGAACAATTGGCCGATTTCAAACAAGACGCTAAAGTGCATGCTTTTGGTGCGAGTCAGCCTGAGAGTGGTGGCCATTCGGGTTTTCATTTGCTTGCGCGATTCCGCGTCCCAGAATCCCATCTTCCATTCTGTCAGGTTGGCAAGCGCCATAACTCCAATCGAAGCTAGAGAAAACTGGACTGAGGCAAGCCAGCCAAATTCGTACCAGACCGCAGGTGCAAGGGCAGCGGTGAATAGAGCGGTTGTGTATTTTGGGATGGTGGCAAGGCCAAAACATAGTCCGGCCAGGATCACCCATTCAGGCCCAGTTTGCAGCAAAGCCAATCCGGAAAAGACAAAGGGAATATAAAATTGCTCAAAGTTAAAGGAGCCAGCTGTCAGGTCTGGAGAGGTGCCATAAAAGGAATAAAGCAGCCCACCGGTGAAACTGGCCCAAGGGTTATGAGTGAAACTCCACAGAGCTCCATAGATGATCAGTGAAGCGGCAAGATGAAATGCCGTCTGCAAATGGCGGATACGCTGAACGCCTCCTTCTTTAGAGCCATAGAGCCTGTCCAGCAGGAGCATTTTCCACATGGGGATTCCGATGATTTGCAGATCTTTTTTCCACTTAAACCCTTGTGACGCGAAACGAGCCCGGTATGTGTAGATGGCGAAATCATCGTCCAGGGGAAAATTTTGAAAGGGTCTGCGGCACAGGATCGCGGATAACGAAATGATGACTATAAATGTCGGGGTCAGCAGGTCCATGATAGTGTTGGTTCAGCTTGACAGGTTCTAGCCCTTTTACTCCCTCTACCCGTACAGCAAAAAATAAGGAAGAGGATGGGATATGAAACCTAAGGAGGGAATATCACAGCCTCTCTGGCTAGAGGGCAAAAATTTCCCTTATCCTTTATTAATCGGCTAATTTTAGAGCTATCTTTAGCTCAAGAGGGGGACGACTTTACGAAAGGGACCGATTTAAATCACCCTGAGTATAAAGAACAGAGCAAGTAGTATCAACCTTTCAATTTCGGCCCGAACGATCCTATGGCCAGCTTGCTTTTCAGGTCGAGATTGAGGAAAATGGTTGAAACGTCAATGATCTAGGAGATTCAAATGCAAGATGATTTTACAAAAGCTTTTAAAGATATCGAAAATAGGATTGATTTGCTCCGGAGGTATCTTTGACGTTGATCGGAAGATGAAAGAAGTTGAGCCCTTAGATGTAAAAATGGCTCAATCTGGGTTCTGGGATGATAATGAATCTGCCCAAAAGATTCTGCAAAAAAGGTCTGGTCTGCAACGCTCCATAGAAATCTGGAAAAATCTGGAAAAAGAAGGTGAAAACCTGGGTGCGATGCTGGAACTTTCTGCAGAGGAAGAAGACTCTTCCATGGATGAGGAGATTCGGTCTGCTTTAGCTGAGTTAGGAGAACAAGTTGCCCAGGCGGAAATGAAGGCCATGCTGTCAGGCAAAAATGATTTTAATAATGCTTTCATCGCTATTAATTCTGGAGCGGGGGGTACAGAATCTCAGGACTGGGCCGAAATGCTTTTGCGAATGTACCTGCGCTGGGGAGATCGCAATGACTATAAAACGGAAGTTCTGGATACGCAATATGGCGATGAAGCAGGTATAAAAAGTGCTACGGTTTTGTTTACAGGAGATTATGCCTTTGGATATTTGAAGGCAGAAATCGGAGTTCATCGGCTGGTACGCATTTCACCCTACGATTCCAATAAAAGACGTCATACCTCGTTTGCCTCGGTTTTTGCCTATCCAGAAGTTGATGAAGAGATTGATGTTGCAATTAAAGAAGAGGATCTGAAGATAGATGTCTACCGCGCCTCTGGGCCGGGAGGTCAGGGGGTGAACACTACCGATTCTGCAGTTCGGCTGACGCATGTCCCATCTGGAATTGTAGTCCAATGCCAAAATGAAAGGTCGCAACATAAAAACAAGAACTCGGCGATCAAGGTTCTTAAATCCCGTTTGTATGAATTGGAGCAGGAAAAGCAGGGTGAAGAAAAAAAGGAAATGGAAAAACAAAAAAGAAAAATCGAATGGGGCAGTCAAATCCGTTCCTACATTTTGCATCCTTACCGCTTGATCAAAGACTTGAGGACGAATGTCGAGGTTGGAAATGTAGATGCTGTTCTTGATGGAGATCTTCAATCTTTCATTCAGGCTTTTTTGCGTTACGATAAAACTAATGCGGAGACAGAAAAGGAATGAAATCGGGGATTCAGCCTACTTTGATCAATGACCCATTTGGAGACCCAGGTCTGTTGGTGCAGTTCCTTCTAGAAAAGCGGGTACTATTATTTGACCTGGGAGATTTGTCTGCTGTGTCGAATGGAACCCTTCTTAAAGTTTCCCATGTTTTCGTCAGTCACACCCATATTGACCATTTCATTGGTTTTGATCGATTATTGAGAACGCTTTTTGGCCGGGATAAAACGCTAACAATTTTTGGCCCGGAAAATATTATTGAAAACGTGAAAGGCAAACTAGCTGGATTTACCTGGAATCTGGTTGAGCTGTATTCTGAATCGCTCACCATCGAAGTGGTTGAAGTGCGCGAAAACAGTTTGCTCAAAGGGTCCTTCCGGGCGATTGATAAATTTAAAATTTGCGATGAAATAGAAGAGCCTTTTGTGGATGGCTTAATCGTGGATAATCCAGTTTTCTCGGTTCGTGCAGCGATATTAGAGCATCGGGTTCCCTGCTTGGGGTTTGCGCTGGAAGAAAAACCTCATATCAATATTAATAAAGACAAGCTGGAAGAAATGAAGGCCGAACACGGTCCTTGGTTGAATGAATTGAAACAAAGTGTGTCAAGAGGCGAGCAGGATTCCTCGCTCATAAAGGTGCCATTCCAGGAGTCAGGAAACTTCAGAATAGAAGATATTCCACTGGGCGACCTAAAGATCGAATTGGTCGAGATTTTTCCAGGACAAAAAATTGGCTATGTGGTGGATACGGTTTTTAATGACCGGAATAGAAAGAAGATTGTGGAATTGGTAGAATCCGCGGATGTGTTTTTTTGTGAATCGCCTTTTCTGGCTAATGAAGAGGAACGGGGACAAGCGCGTTATCATCTTACATCTCGTCAAGCGGGTACCCTGGCCAAAGAGGCCGGCGTTAAACAACTTCAAGTTTTTCACTTTTCATCCCGACATAAAGACTGCCGGGAACAATTCTATAATGAGGCCCAGGAGGCTTTTCAAGGATAGAAAAAATTGTGGATATCTCCAAAACTGCCAGAACATTTCTGATATTTTCCCTCATCCTTGGGTTTAACTATGGCGTGAGCTTCCAGCAATTTCTTCATTTTGACTGGGCTGACCCAAGAGGCTTGAGTGATTCCGCAAACTACCTTGCCATGTCAAATGGGGATTATAATGTTTCCCCAACCCATCGTTACCGAATTATTATTCCTTTTCTTGTGGATATTGTCCGGGAAGTAATTCATCCCTTAATTACTCCTGACCTGTTGCCTATGATTGATGCGCTTAGCTTCTATGCGGTCAATTATCTCATTACAAGTCTGGCTGGTTTATTTCTCTTTTTCTTTTTGGTTGAATTGAAGTTTGACTCCAGATTGTCTTTGTTGGGAGTGTTCATATTTCTGGGGAGTCGAATGACAATCCTTTCAACAGGGGCGCCTATTGTTGAGTCCTTATACTACCTGGCGATTATTATCATCGTCTATTTATGTTTGACTCAGCGCTCCTTGTTGCTCAGCTTGCTAAATCCTCTTCTAATTCTTACAAAAGAAACAGTCGTCCCATTTTTGTTCCTGCCTCTCCTCATAAAGACGATGAACCGCAAACTTATTCTTCTATCTTTGACATTTTCATTTGCTACTTTATTTTGGGTGAGAAACTTGGTCACTGCCACTATGCCCGAGGCAGTCAAGCCAGATGATCCGATTTTGGCTACAATCACAAGCCATATGGCGGCAGCATTAGAAAACCTCAGTCAAAGCTATTTCACTTTATCAGGGTGGCACGGTCTTTTTGCTCCCTTTTCAGTTTTCTGGGTGATAGCAATTTTTGGTGCGTGGCTTGAGTATAAGAAGGTGGTTACGGATTACCAAATCCCACGCTTTTTACTTTGGATGGTGCCTGTAGCATTTGGGTATACGATTTTAAGCGACAGTGCAGGACGCATGTTGTATATCTTGTTTCCTCTTGTGATTCCATATGCGTTAATTGCAATGGATTATGTATTGTCTCGCAAATAGGTGGTTAGGAGAATGGCGCTCAGAGAGCCTTCTTGTGTTGGGACAATTGATAGATGAAAACTTTGTCGTTAGAAGAGGGTGAACGGAATTGGTGTATTTGTATGTCGTAGGTATTATTGGCCTGAATGGCCGGCGCGTCCAATTCTATTCGAGTATATGTATTGGCCTGAAGGACTTCTTTTACATTCCGAGCCTCTTTAGTAAGGTTCCCCTCGAAGATCCTGTCTATTCCTCGTAGTACAATCCAGTCAGGCGGATGCTGTGGACTAAGATGCTGATTTGGGATCATTTCCATCCCGGTATAAAATGTCAACGACTCGAACTCGCTGTCGATATAACAGGTGGCTCCTTTTTTTCCATTCTTTTCAAAAAACAATACCAATTTATCCAGTGGTCCCTGGTAGCGATGGGTCAATTCCTCCCAGTACTGATAAAATACGGACTTCAGGTTTGCTTCCCTCAAGAAGGTCTCGTAGGCATATTGTCTGTAATCAGAAACTACAAAATTTTCGGGATAACGGAGGGCTATTTGTTTAACGGGAAGAAGAGGGCCCACGTGAATGAGATTGGTGAAAATTAGAACCAGCAGAAGAGCGGATTGCCGGGCAATAGATTTCTCAAATATATAAAATACGATCATGGCTAGAAGAACCAATAAAAGAGGAATGCATGCGGAAATATACTGCATGAGCGGAATCGAGTGCAGAGAAGCAGTAATGAGAACTGAGATGGAACAGAATGATAACAGGGAAACCTGGAACCGCTGATGTTTTAAGTATGTGATGAATAAAAATGGGGCCAGGATAAAAGGAAAAATATAATTATTGATTTGGAATAAGAACGCAAAAAAGTGTTTTGGAAAACGCCACAATGAAGTGTCCACCAATGGGCTGGCGGAAGTGTAAAACTCGGAAAGCTTGTCCATCAAAGCGGGAATGATAGCCAGCCATGGAAGGCAGAACGCGGCAGTGATAATTGCTGAACCTTTTACCTTGGACAGGTTGCTGCTTGAAACTCGGCTCCGATAAACATATAGGTGGATCAACATTCCTATTATAAGTCCCGCAAACTCAACATACATGGTGTGGAAATAAATAATTGATACCACTGTAATAGGTATCGGGTTCCATTTTTCTTTGTCAAAAATGGTGATATAGAATTTTAGCAAAAGCGGGGTCAGCAGGATGGGGATGGCAATGTAACGGGCAGTGCGAAAATAGAGCAGAGCAGGAATGGAAGTTGCGAGTAACAGAGATGCAAAGAAGGCAATATTTTTTTGATTGGTCCATCGTAAAGTAAAACTGTAAATACCCCAAATTGAAAATATCCCTATAATTGCAAAGGGAAGTCTTGCCGAAAATGTGTTCTGCCCAAATACCAGGAGAGAAGCAGATTGAAGGTAATATGGAATCCATGTTCGATATACAAAGATGCCGTCATAAATATCTGCATAAGGCATGGTGTAGTTGGTTCCATCGGAATGCTTGGGATATCCGTTTTTTAAAATCGTGGTGGATACAAATGTATCTGCACCCTCATCTAGCTGTAATACCGTGTCGTCCAATCCTGTGAAAATGAGAGGGAAAGAAAAAAGAATGAGAAAAATTAAGGGGAAATGGGATTTTAGGGAATTTGGGATGAGGGCCACTTTTGCAAACCATTGAAGAAATCTGGACTGATTATTATACTCGACGGTTAAGTGCTCAGAATATAAAACTTTGGTTGTAGAGGATAACTGATCTTTCATGGTTGAAAAATAATGCGGTTAGTTCCAAGTAGTCCTTATGGTATGATCTTTTTTTGTCTATTAGATTTATCGGCATCTGAGAATTTGATATTAGCCTTAAATGGGTTGAGAAGTGGAGAGACCTGATATTTCAGTGGTTGTTTTGGCCTATCGAAGTGCTTTCACTATTGAAGGATTTGTGTCCTCCTTGGTTGCTTCGCTGGAGAATGAGAGACTGGATTGGGAGATCATTCTGGTTGGTAATTATTTTGAAGGAACAGGTGATGAGACGCCTGAAGTGGTTAAGAAGATTTCTGCTGGAAATTCTCGGATAAAACCCGTAGTTCGCGTTAAAGAGGGAATGATGGGATGGGATATGAAATCTGGCCTTCAAGCCACAACAGGAAAAACACTGGCGGTTATTGACGGGGATGGGCAAATGCCGTGCACAGATGTGATTCGTGTTTATCAGCTCATGAAAGAAAAGAGACACGATTTGGTAAAAACAGTTCGCGTTGAAAGAAGCGATGGTTTTTATCGAAAACTTATATCTACAAATTACAACCGTTTGTTTAATGTTTTGTTTCCGGGAATGGATGCCCGAGATGTTAACTCCAAGCCTAAAATATTAACGCGGGAGTTATATGAGAATATGAATCTGGGATCTAATGGTTGGTTTATTGATGCCGAAATCATGATAATTGCCCGACGCCTGAAAATGAGTATTGGAACAATAGAAACAACTTTTCATAGTATTGATACCCGCCCTTCTTTTGTAAAACCTCTTGCTGTTTTGGAATTCTTGGCAAATTTGATCTGGTATCGCATCAAAGAATTCGGGGCGAAGTAAACCCTCTGAACCGGTTTAGTGTGAATGAAACTTTTAATCACGGGGGCATCAAGTTCGTTGGCCTCAAAACTGGTGCTCCTATTACTCGAAAGGGGTAGATTCTCTTTCCGACTTCTGGAGCATCGTTCGCCAGCCAAAATAGAATCGTGTGAAACTGTGTCTGGGGATATGAATGATCCTGAGTCTCTGGATCGTGCATGCCAGGGGATGGATGGGGTTCTCCATCTGGCAGCTTTGACACATTCCAGCAATGATGCTGAATATTTCAGGGTTAATCTAGAGGGAACCAAAAATCTTTTAGAGGCCTGCAAGAAGAATGATGTGAAAAAATTTATATTCATTAGCTCCGCGGCTGCAAGTGGTGAAGGTGGAGCTTATGGATTGAGCAAGCTGAAGTCAGAGGAGTTGGTTTGCAAATCGAAACTGGAGTGGAATATTTTGAGACCTTCAGAAGTTTACGGGCCGCAGATGGAAGAGGGCATTGGCAAACTGATTTCATGGGTTAAGAATTTACAATGCATTCCTGTCATTGGAGATGGTTCTTATTGCCTGAGCCCTGTATACATTGATGATGTCGTAGAGGCAATGGCGCAGGTAGTGATGAGCCCTGGCTTGATAAGCCAGAAGTTAAACTTATGCGGACCGGAAATCATTCCATTTAAAGATGTGATAGATCGATTGTCGTGCTTTTTGCAAGTTCGCAGATATAAGGTTTTTATTCCTGTATGGGTTGCGAGATTGGGGGTGTCGTTGGCATCATCAATGAAACCGGGCTCTTTTACCCCCGATCAAATTCCCCGACTGCTATGCAGGAAGAATCAGGATATTAGCCACACCTCAACGATAATTTCATATTCCCCGAGAAAATTGGAAGACGGACTGAGTGGATATTTGTAAGAAATATCCCGGATTATTCTATTTTTTCTCCATAGGTCACGAATTGCCCACCTAACGGAAGCCAGCCCATATAAGGATCTAGAACGTTTAAGAAAGATAAGGATTTTGGAAAAAATGTGGTGTAGACAATCCGAATATTTGTAAGCGGGATTCCCAGCATATTTTTTTTCATCTGATGTGGATAAATCAAAACAGCGTCTTGATCGAAAACGCAATCGGTGACAATTTTTTTAGTGATAGGGTTGAAAGGGTTGTGCTCCCAGATTACTAGTTTCCCATTAGGCTTAAGAAGTCCGGAAAGTTCCTTTAAAATATTTTTATGTTCATCATGAGGAATATGATGAAAAACTCCTGCAGAGAAAATCAGGTTATACTGCGTCTTTTTCCAGTTTTCAGAGTTGAGATTGTGAAAGATTGAATTGTTCCCGAAACGAGATTGAGCTTTGTTAATAGATTCTCCAGAATCGTCAACACCAGTGTATGAGGCATTTGGAAAAAACTGTTTAACAGATTCATAAAGGTTCCCTATCCCGCAGCCAAAATCCAGTAAATTGAAATGGAGCGGGACGAGTTCAGGAAAGAGAGCTTGAAGTTTTAATAGTTTTGCTTTAGTCAGGGTACTTGAGTCATACCCCGTTAGGCGAAGCGCATCATTTAAATCTTTATTGTAGTTTTTAGAAAAAGAGTCGAATGCTTTTGTCATGAATTAAAATCAAAATGAGTTATACAGGCTAATATATTGTTTGATGATATTATCCCAGTCAAATTTTTCCCTGATAAGATTTTTAATTTGCACTCCCATTTTCTGTCTGAGATCACCTTCCCGTAATAATTGAATGCAGTGGCCCATTTCTTTCGGATCATCAGAAGTTAAATATCCGGTTTCTCCGTCTAAGACAATATCTCGAGCTACACCCACTGCAGTGGCTACAACCGGAAGGCCATGAGCCCCAGCTTCAAGGATGGGTTGCCCAAAATTTTCATACTTAGAAGGGTATACAAACACATCCGCTTTTTGGTAATAGGCCTTTAACTCTTCTGGGGATTTCTTTCCCACAAAAGTCACTTTGTTTTTTAAGTTGAGCTCTTGGGTAAGTGTCTTTAGCTCCTCAAGGTAGCCCGATCGGCTGAGGCTACTGGTTTTTTCTTCGCCTCCAACAATAGTTAAATGAAAGGGGAATGTTAATTTTCCAATGGCCTGCAATAATAATTCGATTCGCCGGACCCTTGCAATTCGACCGACAAACAGGAGTTGCAGAACTTCATTGTCTGCTTTCTTCTTAATGCCTTCGGTTACCTTGATACCCATGGGAATGACATGAAGCTTATCTTTAGGGATTCCAAACTCGAGGGCATCTTCATATTCAAATTTTGAGGAAACAACGACGGCTTGGGCTCTTTTTGCGCTGGTTTTCAATGTTATCAAATCGTATGCGTAATATGGAAATTTCTGGAAGAATGAGGGGAGATAATGTTTGAAACCCAGAAGGGAACCGTGGGTATTCAAGATGAAAGGTTTATTCTTTAAGAGAGCAAAAAAAAACTACTATCCGTTTGGAAATTTCGGTAATTATGGCTATGTAAAATATCGAAACTATTAAAATGAGGAAGCATGCCCATACTCATGGAATAGCGCATTACCTTGAACTGATGGCGAAACCTGAATACGGATACCTGCTCAAAATTTTCATGAGGAGCCAGATCAGGGTCAACATCGGAGTAGGTGGTATAAACCGGGGAGTGAATGCCTCTTTCTTCAAGGCGATTGGAAATTTGAAATGCCTGATTGGTCGGCCCACAAATGTAGGGTAAAAAAGTTTCTATGGTACGTAAGACTTTCAAATTTGCTCCAGACCGGAAGTGCCTGTTTGCCAGGGGGGTTGGTTAACTTTCTCTTCCAGCGCTTTTTTTTCGTGATCCAGGATTCCAATATGTTGGGTCAGGGTTCGCACTTGTTTGGTCAAAGCGGAAATGCGAATAGAAAAATGCAGACAAATGACCATGAGAAATAGAAGTCCGAAAAAGAATAAGGTTGAGGTAAATAAAGTGGCTCCAACCAGTCCTGAAACCCATTTTATGGCACCTTCAGAAACAGATAGGATAAGCATTGAAGTTCCGGTGAGCAGCCATCCCATTGAGTATTCCTCGCTCAAGTGCTTTCTTCGAACTAATTCGAAAACATATGCGACCAGAAAAACACATATCAAAATTGAGATTATTTGAATTCGTGGGGGCATGGATTACCTCTTGGGAGATTTTCTTAAAAGGGTTACAAAAATTGAAAGAAACATTTTAAACACATAGTAAACTGTTTTGTGCCCGTGATGCATGGATTCTTTGTCTGGGCTAGCGTGCATGGTTACCGGGATTTCTTTTATTTTAAATCCACAGCGATTCATCAAAATAATAAAGTCTGCATCCGGATAATCGGGAGGGTAGTTATCGCTGGCGATAAACTCGATAGCGCGTCCCTTTAATGCCTGAAATCCTGAAGTAGGGTCGGTTACTTTTTGTCCACAAAACAGAGACGCAATATTTCCAAATATAAACATACCTGCATGGCGGGCGAGAGATGTTTTATAGGAGTCTTTACTTAAAAAACGGGAGCCGATTACCACATCGCAATTATCCTTCTGAACTTCCTCCATCAGGTCTTTAATGTTTGCAGGGTCATGCTGACCATCAGAATCCATTTGTATTACGATGGAAAAATTATTTTTTACGGCATATAAAAATCCAGTTTGTAGGGCAACGCCATAGCCTGAATTGTAAGGCAGGGAAATGACCTTGGCATTGTGCTCTCGAACTATTTTCTCTGTGTTGTCAGAAGAGCCGTCATCAATCACCAATATAGGAATTCCGGGTGACTGTTTTTGGATGCCCTCAAGAACCGCGCCTATATTTTTTCCTTCATTGTAGGCCGGAATGATGATCAGGGTTTTAGGTGGTTGGGTCAAGGGCTCCTGGGACGAAAAGGTTTCTAAATCATCCTTCTGGATAGCTGCTGTCTCTTTGTGTGTCTCTGATTTGAAAGTTTGGTAACTAAGAGTTTTCATTCACAGGGGATCTTTCAAGTAGGCACAAAATGAAAAATCATTTAAGAGTCAGCCAGATGCCTTCGGGATGTTTGTAATCCAAAATACAAACTGTCCACGAATTGGGGCCGAACCGTTTAATATTGGTGTATACAACATATAAAACGGTTATTACGGAAATAAACTTGACCCATAATCCAAGTATATTTTATACGAAATATAACCCCTTGTAAACACATGGGTTGCGGGTCTTGGTCGATCGTGGGTGTGCTTCGAGGATTAGGACGAGGAATGCTGCATTTTTGACAGCTTGAAGGTGTCACGGATACGTGCTGAAAGTACCCGTAGAAGAGGCATCAGGGCTTGCGGGTTAGTTTGTTCCAGAGAATGGAAGCATTCCTGAGTGATCAGGGATACTTTGCTTTTTTCCAAGGAGATAACGGTTGCTGACCGGGGCTGGTTGTCAATAATTCCCATTTCTCCGAAAATATCTTTTGCCTTGAGAATTCCCATGACCAGCTTTTTCCCATTATGTATTCTCGATACTTCAAACTTACCCTCTTCAACGAGATAAGCACAATTGCTGTCGCTGCCTTCCTCGAACACCACTTCTCCGGAATTAAAGTTTAAAATTTTCATATTCGTAATCTCCTTTTAATGAAAATTATTAATTGCTACCATTTTGTTTGCGGGACTGTTTTTGCTTGAAGGGTCCCTCTGGTTCAACTTAGCGATGGTAGCTCTTAATCTTTCCGTAAACGATTTAATAAGTTTGATCATAAAATGCGAGTTAAACTTTTTTAGATAATCGAACCGAGGTCTTTCAATGACCATGCATTTAGTATTTTCCAAGGCAACAACGGTTGCGGATCGGGGATATTTATCGATCAGGCCCATTTCCCCAAACATGGCATGCGCGCCTAGTTCTTGAACCAATGATCGTTTACCCAGTGAATCTTCCCTGTAAACTCCGACACTGCCAGAGTTAATGATGTAGGCGCAATCGCTAGGCTGGCCTTCTTGAAAAATAGTTTCACCGTTACTAAAGGTTTGATAATTTGAAGAATGTTGGCCATATCCCTCCTTGTAGGAGGTGTCAAAATCGCGCCGCCGCACATCTTGCCCTCTTAATTTATCTTTTAATAATTTTGTGGTTTGGCGCAATCGTTGCGATAAAGTTTCAAGTAGTGGACTTAATGACAAGGGTTCCTTTTCCATTAAATGATGAAGTGTCTTTGAGGTGATGATGGATAACTGGCAATCCTCAAGAACATAGGCTGTTGCAGTTCGAACATTCTCATCGATCAAGGCCATCTCCCCAAAAATGGAATCCTTATTTAATATAGCCAAAACCTTGTGTTTTCCATGCATGCCCTTACCCGATATAATCGCAATCTTTCCCTCGTCGATCATGTAGGCAGAATTGCCCGGATCGCCTTCGGTGAAGATTAAATCATATTTTTTGTAATGAACTTTCTTCATGGAAACTCACCATCCTTTTGTTAAATAAAAGTTTTTTCTTAGATTCTCCGATCTCATTTGGACTTTCAAACTTTGAGTCGGATCTTCTAATTACTAGTATTTGCAATTAGTAGGCCAAAAATGGGCAACATAGGACGATCATTCGCAAATATAGGTAAACAAAGAGATTTTTTGTGTTAAAATATTTTTATATTTGGAGGGCTGTGGATAAAAAGATCAAATTTAGATAAATATATTAAAATATTTATCTAATTTGACGATTTGGAGGGGATTAAGCTTGGTTGATGGCTTCAATCAGTTGATTAAGCCTGCCGTATGCAGATTTATTAAAATAAAGGGATAAACGAGGCAATTCTGGATATTCATTATTTTGCAATTCCTGTTTATGAGGCGGGGTGGATTGAAGGGAGCCTTTCACTACAATATCCTGAAACTCGGTATTCAACGTTTTTATAAGGTCGAGGGGAAGAGGTTTGGTGAGCCTCAAAACAGTCAAATCACCGATATAGCGCAATGAATGAAAAACCTTGTAGTAATTGGTAATCCGGTCTATAGCTTCCTGGCTTGAGCGTGCCCGGTATATAAAACTTAAGTCATTCTCGATAGCGTACCCTTTTTCAATGACTGCCGAACGGATAAAGTTCATCCAATGGTCCCAATAATTGTCACCCTCATGATCCAAAAGAACAATAGGGCGGGGCATACACTTCCCAGTTTGAAACAAGGTGAGGTTCTCGAATCCTTCATCCAGAGTTCCAAATCCTCCTGGTAATAGGACGGTGGCGGAAGATTCTTTGATGAACATAAGCTTGCGGGTAAAAAAGTACTTGAATTCAATCAGGTGAGGGTCGTTTTCAATGTAGGAATTAGCCGATTGCTCAAAAGGCAGCTTAATATTCAGTCCGAAGCTTTTCTCTCGCCCGGCACCCCGGTTAGCCGCCTCCATGATTCCATTTCCTGCCCCAGTTATTACCTGATAATTTTTTTTGACCAGTCCTTGTGCAAGCTCTAATGCAATTTCATAATTGGGATGGGAATCGCTAACTCTAGCGGATCCAAAAATTGCGACCTTGCGCTTATTACGATGCGGTAAAAACAGCGTTAAAGACTTGCGCAACTCGTGCAACGTCTTATGGATAAGCTTATGATCGCCAAGGTTCGGATTTTTTCTTCCAATCAATGCGAGATCAGTGAATATTTTTTCAAACATTTCCGCTTTGGCACCAGGACCCATCAGTTGTGAGAGTTCCCTAATTAAAGCCTCAATGCGGGGATGATTCAGTTTGCTGTCTTCATCTTTCATATTCGCCTTTATTGATGAATGGAAATTGTTTTACACTCTTCCTTTCAAACAGGAGATAGTGGGTTGAAAGGGTCCTGCAGATTCTAAAACAAAAATTAGTGGAAGCAAATGTTTTCATACGCTGAATAGAATTGTTACAATCACTACTAGCCGCAAGGGCAACTGGCAAAAGCTTTTCAGGTCGGGGGAAATTCGATGTTCACCAACCCCCCAGTACCCCGGGAGGGGATTGGGAAAAAGCTTCTTGGGCCGAGATAACTCTTGGTTTGCCAGTAAAATCCATTGCTTACAGGGCTCAGCGTCACGCTGGGTGGAAGGAATTTTTTATGAATGATAAGGTATTAATTATTTCAATTCTCAGCCTGCTGGGGATAGGTATCCTTGCAGTATTTTTCATTGCGGTGCCTTGGCTCGTCAATTACGCCCTGCCAAACTGGAAGGAATCTCTTTTAGATAGTGGAATAGTAATCATTGCTGTGGCTCTTTTTGTGTATGGGTTTTATATGAATACCAAAATGCATTAATTGTGCGGGTATCCTATTTTATGGACGAAAAAAAATTAGCTTTAATAATTGCAGGTCTTCTGATCCTGGGCTTTTTTTCCCTGTTCATAATTATTGTTCCCTGGTTCAACTGGGCACGGCAACCAGATTGGGGGGCGGTAGCTATCGATAACCTTCTTATGGTTCTAGTGGGTGCCGCGATTGCATATGGAATTTATATGGGATCAAAAACCATGTAGAAAAATATTTATCATTCCTACCTACGCCTCAAACCGCTTTATCCTGAAAAGGATTAAAAATAATATTCCAAGACTGATCAGAGTTCCCAGGCAACCCAGGAAGATTTCTTCAATATAGAACGTTACACCGAGATTAAAGACGAGCACTCCAAAATACAACCCTGGTCCAAGTAAAGCCGATGGTTGGTAGTGAGGGTTGAAAGGAATTTTTGAATCCAGACAACGGTCCAGAATAGCAAAACATGACAGTGTCACTCCTGCCACAAAAATCCAGCCAGCAAAATTAGTCAAAGGGATGTGGAAATACTCCCCTTCTTCCTTGTAAAAATAAATTTTTCCGAGAAACCAGCGGTCTCCTAAAAAGGCGGCCGGGTCAATAATAACATCCAGCAGCATGCACAAGACGGCAGCCGAGGCAATGACTCGGACTGAATGTTTCAGGGGTCGAATGTTGCCCAGGCGAATATCCCACCCATTTTTTACAAGAGGAGCCCAAAGCAAAAGACTCACTGTATAACTAACATAAATTAAAAATGAGAAGGATAGGGAATCCATGAACGGCACGTTGCTGATCCATAATTCCTGATCGCGGGTGGTTTCAATATAGGTGTAAAATCCAAATGGAAATCCGTTTCGAGTTGAAGAGTACTCGCAGAGAAAAGCAATCAAATAGGCCAACACCGTAAATAAAAGGGATCGAACCACCCCCATATTGAGAATAGCAACGACAAGATAAAACGCGAGAAAAACGAATACATAGGGCCTCAGGAGAACGGTGCCCCATAAAAGAGAAATTATTTCCATTAGTAAGCTTGGTTTTCCTTAAACCATTGTACAGCCTGTCTCAGGGCGTTATCGACCGGGTTTTGTGGCAGGCCCAGTTCCCGGATCGCTTTCGAAGGATCAAAATACATAAAATATTTTGCCATTTTCACACCTGCAAGAGGCACAGCAGGCGGTTGGTGGGTAATATTGTCAGATGCCCATTCACAGGCCAGTCCGGCTCCGTAGGCAACCCAGTAGGGCATCTTTATTCGGGGTGCTTTGAGGCCGGTCAGAGCTTCAAGAGTCATAAGGATTTCTTTAAGAGACATGTTTTTGTTACCGAGGATATACCGCTCACCAAGCCGGCCTTTTTCTTCTGCCAGAATATGTCCACGAGCGCAATCGGCGACATCAATCAGGTTGAGTCCCGTATCAATGTAAGCAGGCATCTTCCGGTTCAGGAAGTCTAGAATTATTTTCCCTGTCGGCGTGGGTTTGATGTCCCGGGGACCAACAGGAGTGCTTGGGTTCACAATGACGATCGGAAGCCCCCGATCAAACATTTCATGGGCAACCTGCTCTGCTTCATATTTGGAAAGTTTGTAGTCATTGCAAAGCGTGGCGGGGTTCATGGGTTGATCTTCATTTGCGGAACCGCCATCCTCAGAGAGACCTATGCAACCGACGGTGCTGGTGTAAACGACTTTTTCAATACCCATTGCCAAAGCGGTTTCAAGAATGTTGCGGGTTCCTTGAACATTGATGTCGTAGATCAATTTTTTGTCCCGGCTCCAAAGGCTGTAGTAGGCCGCAGTGTGGTAGAGGGTTTTACAACCTGTTAAGGCAGACTTTAAGGATTCCCGGTCTCGCAAGTCACCATGCGTCACTTCGCAATCGAGGTCATCAATATTGCGCGTGTCAGAATTTTTGCGTATCAGGAGTTTTGGATTGCGTCCATTTTTAAGTAGTTCCCGAGCCAAAGCTGAGCCCAGGAACCCGGTTGCTCCTGTAACCAAAGTGGTCATGTTTTTCCAGCGTGATGGAGGGTATTAGAAGAGGTGGTTTCTTTCCCCTTAACTTATTTGTTACGAAAAACTGAGAGTAATCAGATCGATTAAATGAAGACCTGAATATCAGCTTTATTCCCCAGATCCTCTACATATTTAGTAAAAAGTTCCCGGGTTTTTTTCTTTAACAGAAGATTCATGATATCCGTTTTAGTTTCTTCAAATGGGATCAACTTGCTGGGAATAATCTCGTCAAGTTTGAGGATATGATAGCCAAACTGACTTTGAATAACTCCACTGGTTTCCCCTTCTTTGAGCTTTAGCATTTCTTTGCCGATTTCAGGAATGGTGCTGTCGGGGTGAAGGTCACCCAGGTAACCCCCCTGTTCTCGGGAAGCCTCGTCTTCTGAAAATTCTTTTGCCAATTCCGCAAAATTCCCACCGGCTTTCACTTTGCGGAGGAGGGAGTTGATTTTCTCTTTTGCTTCTTCATTGATCATCTTTGTAAGGCGTGCAGCCTTTTTTTTGCTGGCCTCATCCTCCGCTTCTCCCGAAGGTTTAACAGTCGCTAAATGGATGTGGTTTACCCGGTACAAAACGGGTTTGGTGAAGCGGGATTTGTTATCCTTGTAATATTTTTGGGTTTCTTCATCGTTGACATCTACTTTTGGAGCAATTTCCCGACGCATCAATTCGTCTTCCAGCAAGGTTCTGTGTATTTTATTTTTCAATGCCTCAATGCTCATATGTTGAAAAGCCAGGGCCGTCAGAAAGCCTTCATGGCTGGGAAACTGATCCTCTATATTTTTGATCTGCGATTCTACTTTTTCCTCGGTAATGGTGATACCCAGAGACTTGGCCTTTTGTACCACTAATTCCCGCCCAACCACTTCTTTAAGCAATTCACGGCCGATGGTGGGTTCGTCCATGGGTTTTACTTCTTTCCCCATTTGCCGGGCACGGATTCGAAAAGCAAATAATTCCCGTTCCAGGACTTTGGAAGTTACAGAGACTCCGTTCACCTTAGCGACTATTGCGGGAACGGGTTTCCCGTTCAGGGTAAAGGGTTTTTCTTTTGCGACAAGCCCTGAAGGTAATATAAGGACATAGAGAAAAACAATAAAAATTAGAATTTTACGAGTCATAGGTCTTTATGTAAAAATTTGCAAAACTGCTTTGGTTGAAATAAATAACTCCAACGCTGAGGTATGAATCATATTATACCTTATCAATGCTGGAATGAAGCTGGATGGTGAATCAAGGCAAAAAAAAACCCCCGGCCCAAAGGCCGGGGGGTAAAGAAAGGTAACTTAGAACTTTACGTCAAATGAGACATAAGCCCAGTCAGCGCTATTTGCAGGTGCGCCGGTTTGCAGATTAAACAGCTCCTCTGCAGCAAAAATAGAATAACCCGCAGAAATAACCGTGTTCGCATTGTACTTGTGAATGAGAGCAAGATCGATCTCTGTTCCCAAGTCTTCATCAACACTATTGGTTAGTGCTTGTTGACGAGCAAACGGGTTAGAACTTGGGTCAACTTCAGTTTCGAACTTATGCCAAGCAGCTTTGATCGTCCAGCCGGGCATAGGTTGAAGAGAAGCTTTGACAGCCAAATCGGTCAGACCGAGGTTCTGTGTTCCGTGAGTGATGTTGTTCAAGAACAGATCCATGTGACCATAGAACTTGTGACCCGTATCAAACAGGGTGTTGAAAGTTCCATAATCGCTACTTGCAAGGTCACTGTCATCGGTACCAGAAAGCTGGTCATACCAGATGGTCAGGCTTGGTTTCATGGCAACATTGTTGAACTTTTTACCAATGCGTACACCGAACATATAAGCGTCACGGTCTACTGCAGTTAAGCTTCCACCTGCCTGAACGTAGTCTAAACCGCCAGCAGTATTAAATCGTGTTGCATCAGCAATAGCGTCTCCACCCTGGTAGTAATACTCACCACGGTAGTCAATTCCGAAGAGCTGACCTGCCTGGCGAAAACCAACGGTGTAAATATTGTTGTCTGTTCCGCTACATACCGTTCCAGTGGTCAATCCACATTCATCACTGAGAAAAACACCATAGACAGAAAGATTGCCGCCGAGAATACCTTGGAAGTTGGCGCGTAATAGATGAACGTCAATGTCATTATCATCTTCTGTGGTATCAGTACGACCATCTTCATTAGCCAAAACATAAGCGTAGGTCAAAGTATGATTGCCATGTTTGTGATCCAAACGAATGGCATCATGCGTCTGGGCACCTGTGGTCCAACCGGTGTGTCCGAAGAGGCGGTGACCATCCAGAACAACTTGTTGCCGTCCCAATTTCAAATCTACAGGGAGGCTGGCAAAGTTTTTCAGGGTGAAATATGCCTGATGCAAACCAACGCTGGCATCTGCGTCACTCGGTGAGAAAGAAGAATTTCCAGAACCACCGCCTGAACCTGCATTGGCTGTGTTCAAGTCATTACCCCAAGTTCTGTTGCTTTGCATCTGAATGAAGGCACTGGTGCTGTCATTCACATTGACGTTAGCGTTAAGACGAACTCGGGTAGCGATGAAATCATCTCCGTCCGAATCATTCAGAAACTTCCTTGTTGAGTTGTTAGCTGCAGAGGTGTGCTCGTTGTACTCCCAGCGAGAGCGAACCTGGCCGCTAAAGGTTACGTCTGCGGCCTGTGCAATCTCGGTCGCTACAAAAAACGCGACGACCGTGAGAGCGGCTGCTGTCAAAAAATTCTTTTTCATGCTTGTCTCCTCCAAGTTTTGTTGATGACTAACTACTTCGATAAACTGTTTATAAATCCAGCAAACTTTTAAATAAACTTTGCGCTAAAATCTAATAGTTATGAAAAACCACATAAATCGCTAAAAAGATACCACTAAGCCAAATAAAAATCAAAGGTTATTTGACCTTTTCACCAAATTTTTCAAACCCCAAACCGGTTATTATTGCTTGACAGGCCAATTATAACTGGAAAGGGTGCTGAAGACCTTTTTAGAAAGAAGGTCTTTATCCGTCCTGAGAATATAAACTTCGGCCCCATTTTTATTGGGGATCACCCGGAACGATGCCAGAAAGCCTTTTTGTTTACTGGATTCAAAAGCTTTCTCAAAACCTTCTCCGGTGAGCCTCAGCAAGGCCAAGCCTGAATTCTCTACCACCACCAGCCTGTCTAGCAAGCCATTACCTAAGTTACTGTTCATAGGTAAAAACAGGTAACGATCGGCCCCCACTTCTGCAAACTGCAAGCGGCCCTTAAAGCGGACCGGCTCACCTTGCCGGATCACTCCACTGATTTCCTCTTTGACCCCAAGATCCATCAGGCGGGGGTCGTGACCGTAGTAATCGCTTGATTTTACTACCAGTCGCCCTTTCGAGGAATATACTCTTAAATGGTAATTATTGTCAAGCACTATCGTTTCAGTAATCCCATTTCTGTTCAAATCCTGTTGCGTCAGCCCATAGAGGATAAAGTGTTTGCCGTATACTTCCGGTGTATTCAGTTCGGGGCCTTGCCGGTATTTTCCATTTTTAAAGATGACCTTTTTTATCGGCCCTTGAAATGGGTTTTGGAATCCGGGACTTTGGGACATTAAACTGGGTTTCTTTCCCATTGGCCTCATGACCCGAAAATAATGGTTTGCATCCTTCCATATATAGTGGAAACCTTTTTGTTTTGGCTTGGTTTCCAAGGCAAAAGATTGCAGGTTATCGCCAACCTGATTGGTAACGAAAATCTCATCCCGGCCATTGCCGTTTATATCTGCTACATCTACGGCGAGAAAATGGTTAGAGATTTTACTGGTCTTGACCGTACCGATTTTCTTCATGATGCCTTTTTTGCTCTCAAAGATCATGACCCGGTAACGGTCGATGAGCACGAACTCGTTTTTACCATCGCCGTTTAAATCGCCGACATCAAAATCGATCACCTCGTAGGGGAATTCCTGCTTGCTGATATATTTGAACAGATCTTGTTTTCGCTGAAAGCTGGATTGCGTTCTCGCTTGGATCTCTCTGGGGGCATCCTGAGCCGGGAGGTCATCGGACATGATGTTGGCCTGTTTTTTCAGGGACCCATCCACGGCGGATACCAGCTTGTAATTCAGTGCCATTTTTCCCTTAATAGTCCGGACACTGGGAACCAGAATGAAATTTGCCTGAACTTTTCCGTGCAGTTTCTTCAGGTTCCTGGACTGTAAGGCAGACTTGATGCTAAGTTTTTCATCGATCATCCAAAGTCCCAGGTCGAAAGCAGGGACTTCAAATCGTGGGTGCTGGTTTATACGGGACTCCAGGTTGAAACGCAGGCGGTCAGTATTGATTTTCTTTTTGGATTTTACTTGAGGGGGTGCCACCAGAAATGAAAGTTTTTGAAACGCGCTCCGCACTCCATCGCCTTCTTTCGGAAGTACGGTGGGGTCTAAAGCCCTGGCCCGCGAAAAATTTTTTCTTACCTCCAGTACTTCTACTTCCCCCAGATCGGTTTCCTTGCGCCCGATCTTTTTTTTGGTCACAGGGTGAAACAGCTCCCGGCCGTAGCGGATGAGTTTTAACCGGTCCCCCGGCGCCACCGGCATGCCCTGCTTCAGGTCAAGGGTCAGGCCAGAGCCTTCTACCTCTATTACATACCCTTCAAGAGGTGGGAACATCGACTCAATTTGACTGACCAGCCGGTCCAGGGAAGCACTGGACTGGGCCCATGCGTTTCCGGATGCCATCAGAAAAAAGGCTATAAGAAGAACTAGAAAACTTCGCAATAACATCATAGTCTATTGATTTATCCCAACAGTTGAACGGCCACTTCCTGACCTTGTTTGATTTCTTCGGCTTCCAGTGGAAAGATTAGCAAGCCATTGGCGTTGGCGGCAGATTTTAAAATTCCGGAACCCTGTTCTCCCGCCGGGGTGACAGTGTATTCACCATCAGCCCAGGATACTATGGAACTGAGAAAATGCAGACGCCCCGGTTTCTTGTGGATGGTTCGGGTCAGTTTGGCTTGCACGGTCTTGTGAGAGAGATCGGAACAGCCCATTGTTTTTCTTAAAGAGGGGCGTACAAACTGTTCGAACGAAACAAATGAGGATACCGGGTTGCCGGGCAGCCCAAAAATGGGGGTATCTCCAATACGACCAAAGGCAAGGGGTTTCCCCGGTTTCATAGCCACTTTCCAGAACAGCATATCCTGTCCCATTTTTTGCAGGCTGGATTTGACCAGATCATAATCTCCCACCGATACCCCGCCAGATGAGACGACGACATCGGCTTTCAGAGCCGATTCAAATTTTTCCATCAGGTCTTTTTCAGTGTCCTTGGCGATGCCGAGATAAACCGGGATGCCGCCAGCAGATTTGATTTGTGCCGCCAGCATATGACCGTTGCTGTTAAAAATTTGTGGGCCTTCCGGTGTTTCATCCAGTTCAAGAATCTCGTCACCGGTGGATAAAATCGAAACAATGGGGCGCTGACCGACAGCAATCTGAGACCTGCCCACTACCGCCATCATGCCAATATGAGCTGGGCTCAGGGTGGTCCCTTTTTTGATGACTTCCTCTCCGATTTTTACATCTTCCCCCGCCATGCGGATATTCTCATCTACATCGGCTTTGTCCAGGCACAAGATAGCGTTGCTGTCTTTTTGCGTGTCTTCCTGCATGAGTACGGCATTGGCACCGGAGGGGATGGGGGCGCCCGTCATGATGCGCATGGCCTGACCCGGTTTCAATACACCTTTAGCGGTGTACCCGGCGGCGATTTCTTCGACCACATCAAGTTTGACTGGATTCTCTGGGGTCGCAGATTGAATGTCTTCGGCAATCAGGGCATAGCCATCCATCGCCGAGTTGTCGAGCGGTGGGTTGTTAACACGGGAGACGACGTCTTCAGCCAATACTCTGCCCAGGGCCTGGCCTAAAGGAACCTTTTCCACTCCCTTGAATTTAATTTTGGAAAGAATTGTATCCAGTGCTTCCTCGACTTGAATCATGCTCATGATGGTTCCTTCTTTTGATACAGGATTATTCTTTTGTTCCTCTTCTCATAATCTTCTGTTGTGTTGATGTTCATAAACTTTGACCGGTC
>ENA-OREN01000336-OREN01000336.1-marine-metagenome-genome-assembly--contig:-NODE-336-length-69955-cov-5.278972_pt1 | contig 69955 bp, 68 predicted proteins | sample MGYA00248624_ERZ508555 | MGnify/ENA primary metagenome ERZ508555 (study PRJEB26222, sample SAMN06267773) | marine metagenome | isolation source: Saanich Inlet, British Columbia, Canada | place...
TTTCAAGACAAATACAATGAAGATTTGGAAAGACTACAAAGATGTGATATTCACTATGTAACTCCAGATCTTAGAATAGTTCCATTTTGTGCATTTAATGTAATTCCTGAATGGTATAGAGATAGAATTCAAAAGAAGTTCTCAGTTACTGTTGAGGAATGGGAACAAAGAGAAGATGTTAAACTCGAAGACTGTCTATACAGAGGACTAATGAGACGTGGTGCTGGTGATGAGTTAGCTGCTGGTTGTGCTAAGAGTCAAATGTTCCATGATGCAGCACAAGCAACAATGTAGAATCTATTTTATTTTCTTTCGAAAAATTATCCTAAGATCCCTTCCATTTTTACAGGAAGTTTTAATTCTTGGATAAAATGAATACATTTTCAAAATTTTTTGTAAAGCACCTTCTATTTTTGTAGCTGGTCTAAAACAATCACATGAAATTACATCATAATCATTTTCAACTAATTTTAACAGAGATTTTTTAGAAAAATGATGTACATGTGGGTTTTCAAAAATTGATGCTTGCAGTGTAGGTTTATGTTCACAACTAGGTACTTCTATGAAAAAAATTCCATCTTTTTTTAAGTTTTTATTAATTTTTTTTAAAAAAATATCTGGTTTTACTAAATGTTCCAATACATGAGACATCCAAATAATATCAAATGATTCATCCATGTCTATATTCTCAATAAAACTATGAATTACTTTTCCATTCTTTAATTTTTTATTAATTAATTCCACATTTCTAGAATCTGGTTCTATTCCAGTTATGGTATAACCTTTTTGATCAAATTGATATACAGCTTGACCTCCGCCAACACCTATTTCTAAGATTGATTTTTTATTTTGAAAAAACTTTTTACAATAAGAAAATTGTGATGTCCAGTTTCTTAATTTTCCAAGTGAATCATTGTCTGTATAATTTGAATCAATTGAAATTTTTGCTTTTCTTTCATCCCAATAAGCTCCACTATACAATTTATTTAATTTTTGTTCAATCTCTATTTCTGATTCACCTGTAACGTAATAATTACAATTTTTACAGTAATATACTGGCATTTCTAAATTAGAATTCTCTGAATATTTATTTAATTTATTTTCACAAATAATACAATTCATGTAATTTTACAAATTACACGATTAATAATTTTTTCTTAAAAATGATTTCAAAATTAAAATATAAATTAAATATGGTGACAAAAAAGGACAATAAACTCAAAGATTATTTTTATTGAGATCTTATTATGTATAAAATGGAGATAAATTTTTTATTGAAAGTGTAAAAAAATTAAATATTTTATGATACACATTAACAACAATATGATAAATTTTTTCATCCAAGAGCTTAAAAGGATTACAATTCAATTTTCGATATGAAAATTTTACTTATTTCTCCAACACAATCTGGGATTGGTGGAATTGCACAACATGTTAAAAGTTTAAAAAATTTCTTAGAAAAAAATAATAATATTGTAGAAATAATTTCTTCAGAAAATACATTCACAATTCCAATTAAAGGATTAAAAAATCCAAGTTTTATGATATCGTCATTTTTAAAAACAAAATTTAAAAAAAATTTTGATATTGTTCATGCTCATAATATTCCTTCAGCATTAGCAATGAAAAATTCATCTGGAAAAAAAATTCTTACAATACATGGTATATTTTCTGAACAAATTGATCAATTATATGGTAAAACAACTGGGAATATGTCAAAAAAATATGAAAAAAATTCTTTATCTTGGGCTGATGCAATTACCGTAGTTTCTAAAGATGCATTTAATCATTATACATCACTAGGATACAAAGTATTTCAAGTTCCAAATGCAATTGATATTTCATCGTTATCATCTGATGAAGATAGAAGATTTCAAAAACAAATTATATTTGCAGGAAGACTTTCTAATGAAAAAGGAATAGATTCCTTGATAGAAATTGCAAAAAATTTGCCTGTTGAAATAAATTTAATAATTTTAGGCTCAGGTCCAGAAGAAAAAAAAATAGAAGATCTTGCAACACTACAAAAAAATATTCATTTTTTAGGATATCAAACTAAAGATCAAACAATTTCATTGATTCGAGGTTCTGATATTCTTATTCAACCATCATTAAACGAAGGAATTAGCTCTACAATTTTAGAAGCAATGGCATGTAAAACAATCATTATTGCATCTAATGTTGGTGGAAATAAAGAATTAATTGAAAATAACATTAATGGTTATCTGGTAGAATCTAATAACGTTGAATCATTTACAAATAAAATTGACAATGTTTTTGAAAATACAGAATTAAAACAATCTATAGTTGATCAAGCTTTTAAAACAGTAAAAAACTATGATTGGAATCAAGTTGGAAAAATCTATCTAAAAATATATGAATCTATTCTAAATAGTCCAGAATGAAAATCACTTAGAAAGATTGTTCTAAGATATTTTTAAATTTTTTAGCAATAATTTTCCAGTCAAAATTATCTATAACAAACTTCCTTCCTTCTGAACCCATTTTGTCAGAAGTGATCTCCTCTAAAATACATGAGATCTTTTCTTCCAAATTCTTTGAATCATTCTTTTTAATTAAAAATCCAGTTTTTCCATCATTCATTAATTCTGAAATCCCTCCAACGTTTGTCGCAATCACAGGTTTTTCCATTAATTGTGCCTCCAATAATGTTAATGGAGACATATCAATTCCACTGATTAATGCATATGCATCAATTTCTGATAAAAATTCTCTTATTTTATTGGGATATTCTAAAGTACCAAGCCACTTGAAATTCTCAAATTCTTCTAATTCTGGTAATACTTCTTTTCCATATGGGCCATCGCCAACCCAATAAAATGTAATGTGAGGAAATTTACCCATTACTTTTGTAAGTAATAACATCTCTTTGGTTTTCTCCCAAATGTTTGCACTTTGAACTAGACCAATACACGGATGTTTTAAATTCATTCCTTTTTGTTTGAACCAATTTTCTGGATTAATACCCTGATATAGAACTTGAATATTTTGATTTGGATAATGTTCTGATGTTCTTTTTTGAAGATATTTACAAATAGGTAAAATAATTTTTGATTTTTTAAAACATTGATGAGCAATTTCATCCCATTTTCTTAAAACTATTCTTTTTGGAAATGATTTGTATAATGTTTGTTCAGCCATTTTCATTTCTTTCCAAAAATCCCCTCTAACATGAACTAATAATGGAATTTTTGATTTAATAGATGATAATCCGAAATGACGTTGCCTATCAACAAAAATTGCATCTGGTTTAAAATCTTCAATTAATTTTTTGAATCTATGATCTTGTTGAAACCAGTGTGATATCTTTCTACTAGGAAATCCATCAGAATAATCAACATCTAAAACAACTTTTGTTTTAATTCCTATGTCCTCTAAAGCATCTGCAAATTCTTTAAGATGAAAAAGTTTTGAACTTGAACCGCCTATTAATAACCTCATTTTATTATCAAATCTCTATTAAGAAGCTAGTTTAGGCTTTCTAATTGATATTAAAAGAAGCAATTTTTTGTTTTAACCATTCTTCAAGAAATATAGTTGGTTTCCAATTTAGTTTATTTTGTATGTGGGAAATATCTGCCAAAGTGATATTTACATCACCTTTTAACGGAGGACCAAAAATTGGTTCTAAGTTTAAACCTGAATATTTAATCATTATTTTTGCAATTTCAAGAATAGAAATTTTTGTTCCTGTACCTACATTAAAGAATGTATGATTGACGTCACTATCCATTGACAAGATATTTGCTGAAACTACATCGCCAACATAGACAAAATCTCTTGCTTGTAAACCGTCCCCATTAATTTTAGGAGGAAGTTTTTGTTGAATTCGTTCTAAAAATAATTTTATGACTCCTGCATATTCTTTTGATTGACCTTCTCCAAAAATATTCAAATATCTTAGACCGATTATTTTTACTCCATCTTTAGCAAATTTTATAGCTAATTTTTCTTTATCTAGTTTTGTTTGAGCATATGGATTTATTGGATTTTTTGCTGATTCTTCTCTAATGGGTAATTCTATTGGATTTCCATAAACACTTGATGAACTAGCATATACTACTTTTATTCCAAATTCTTTTGCAGCTGTAAATACATTTTCAGTTCCTTTAACATTTACATCATGATATTCATCTGGTTTTTCAAATGATTCTTGAACTGATGCTCTAGCTGCTTGATGAAAAACCCCATCTTTATCTTTACAAATTTCTCTTAATAGATCCAAATCACGAATATCACCTTTAATGAAATTAATTTTCTCTTTAATTTTTTCAAGATTATTTATTTTACCTGTATTTAGATCGTCTAAAATTGTTATTTTATTTCCTTTTGAAACAAGCTCTGCTGCTAAATGACTACCAACAAATCCAGCACCACCTGTGATAAGAAAATTTTTCATATTTGATACAAATAATATCTTTTAAAATAGGTTGCTAAAAAAAATCAATTTCCAATTCCTATAGCGTTATAAATACAATCTAGTTTTTGATCTTTCAAAATCCTACGTGTATCAATAATAATTCGTTTTTTCATATTTTCTAAATTTTTATTTTTAATTTTAGAATATTCTGGCCATGCAGTCATTATTACCCCGCAATAACTATCTTTTAGAGCATCAGAAATTGAATTTGAATATGTGATTTTATTTTTGTATTTTTTCTTTACATTTTCAATTGCCATAGGATCATGAACTTTAATTTTTGCTTGTTTTTTCAAAAGTTTTTCTATAATTAATAATGATATGGAATCTCTAATATCATCAGTTTTAGGCTTGAATGACAATCCTAGAATTGAAATATTTTTTCCTTTTAAATTACCACAATTTTTTTCAATTAAATTTATGGTGTTATCAATTTGTTGCTGATTAGATTTTTCCACTGCATTAAGCAATAAAGGTGAAACACCAATTTTTGATGAAAAATTCATTATCGCTTTAACATCTTTTGGTAAACAAGAACCACCATAACCAGGTCCTGCATTTAAAAATAAATTCCCTATTCTAGGATCTAATCCAATTGTCTTTGCAATATCATCTATGCTGGCACCTGGAATATTTTGACATATATTTGCTAATTGGTTAATAAAACTAATTTTTGTTGCTAGAAATGAATTATTTGCATATTTTATCATTTCAGCTGTTTGGTGATTTGTTTCAATTATTGGAATATTTGGATGTAAATTGGAAAAAAATATTTTTGCTTTTTTCATATATTTTGTTTTGTACCCCCCAAGAACTACCACATGTGGATATTTGGTATCTGATATTGCACTACTTTCTTGTAAAAATTCTGGATTTGATATTAGTCCAAATTCTTTTCCCGCTTTCTTTCCAGATTTTTTTTCTAAAATTGGTAAAATTATATTTTGTAATGTTCCAGGTGTTACAGTGCTTTTGATAAATAGAATTTGATTTTTTTTACTTTTAGCAATAATTTTTCCTATTGTTGACACTGCATTTTTAATCATTGATAATTCTATTGAGCCATTTGATTTTTGAGGTGTTCCTACAGTAACAAAAATCATGTCACAATCATTAATCAATGAAAAATCAGTCTTGACAACTAATTTTTTTTTTAACCCATTTAACAAAACTTTTTCTAAACCAGGTTCAAAAAATGGAGAAACCCCTTTACTTATTTTATCACATTTGTCTTTATCAATATCTATTCCAACAACATTGTAACCTTTTGAGGCTAAAACACTAGAAAGTGATAATCCTACAAAACCTAAACCAATAACTCCTATTTTCATATTATTATCCTATCTTTTAATCTTAAAAATCATGCTTTCCTAAACGTAACATCTTGTGCATCTTTGTATGATTGAACTGTTCCAACATCAATTTCATCTTCATTTTTATCTAAAGTGATAGCTAAAACTTTTTCTTTATCTTGAATAAGTTTTTGAATTGCATCTGTAAGTTGATATTCTTTTCCCATTCCTGGTTTTATTTTTTTTAAACTTGCAAAAATATCTGATCTAAAATAGTAAAGTGGCAATATTCCAAATTCTGATTTAGGTTTATCTGGTTTTTCCACAACTTCTATTACATTAAATAAATTCTTAGATATTTTATTTACAGTTGGAACTCCATATTTTTTTGAATTTTTAACTTTTTTGCAAAGTAAAATTACTTTTGCATCCGAATTTTCTTTTGCTGTTTTTATTAAACGCAAAATAGGGTGATTGGATTTACTTAATATAGTTACATCACCTGCATGAACTATAAAATCTTCTTTTCCCACATATCTTTCTGCTCGTCTTACTGCATCTCCAAATCCTAAAGGTCTATTTTGATTAATCCATACAAGATGAGATTTTTCTAATTTTTGATAAAACTTTGATATAATTTTTTTATAATCTCCTGACAAATCTCTCAAATATGCTTCATGAGGAGTAAAATGATCTTCAATAGATCTTTTTTCTCTACCTACAATAAAGCAGTAATCTCTAAAATTCATAGAGTATAATTGTTCATATACATATTGTAATAATGGTAAAACCACTTTTTTGTCTGTAAAAATATTTGAAAAAATCGGCATCATTTCTTTAGGAATTTCCTTTGTAAATGGTAATAATCTGGTACCTTTACCTGCAGCAGTAATTACAACTTTAGTCACAAAAATTCATTTTTAATCTCATCATTAAGTTTTTAAAATCTTTTGATAAAATATTGTCATTACAAATTAAAATAAGGTCAAAATAGGTTCAAAATACCATTCGTGATATCAATGTCTAATTTGAAAATAAATATGAACAATTTTGAAGATGTAAAAAAATCATTAGATTCTAAAACACTTCGAGTCTGTGTAATAGGTATAGGGAGAATAGGACTTCCTACTTCATTATCATTTGCCCAATCTGGTTTACAAACGATTGGTGTTGACATTAATGAAAATTTGATTCAAAAAATAAATTCTGGAGTTTTTCCTTTAAAAGATGAGCCTGGTTATGAAGAAATTTTCACTGATGTTTTAACAAAAAAAACTTTCTCTGTTACTACAAATATTGAAGAAGCAGTTTCAAATTCTGATTTAATTTTATTATCATTACCAACCCCTATGGATGAGAATAATATTCCAGATTATTCTGCTTTAACAAATGTTGGTTCAAAACTATCTGAAATTTTATCTCCAAATTCATTAATTATTGTTGAGAGTACAATTGAACCTGGTTTTATTGAAGATACTATGATATCATTGATTTTAAAATCAGGAAGATTAAAAATTGAAAAAGATTTCATCATAGGTGTTTGTCCTGAAAATGCAAATCCTGGTGAAATTTTACATGATTTTACAAATCTTCCTAGATTAGTAGGTGGAATTAATAATAATGTAACACAAATAATTAAAACAATTTACAATCATGTTTTTTCAGTAGAACTTGTTGAGATGTCAAATTGTAAAACTGCTAATGCAGTTAAATTAACAACAAATGTTTTTCGAGATATCAATATTGCATTTGTAAATGAATTATCGTTAATGTTTGAAAAATTAGGAATTGATACGCTAAAAGTTTTAGAAGCTGCTAAACAAAAATATAATTTTCAAATACATTATCCAGGAGCAGGAGTGGGAGGACCCTGTTTACCTATTAATTCATATCAATTACTTAATTCTGCAAAACGTATTGGAGTAAAATTGAATATGATAGAAACAGGTAGACAAATCAATGAAAAAATGCCAGATCATGTTGTAGATCTTACTTTAAGTGCATTTCAAGAATGCAATAAATCATTAGAAAATAGTGATATTCTAATTATGGGAATTTCATACAAGCCTAATGTTAAGGACATTCAACTATCTCCAGCTAAAAACATTATTGAAAAATTTCGAGATTTAGGTGTAAATGTTCATATTTATGATCCATTTTTTTCGTCAACTGATATTTTTGATATAACCGTTGAAAATGATCTTGAAAATATTATAACAAAAGTAGATGGAGCTGTAATTGTAACTGGACATGATAATTTTAAAACAATTCCTATGGCCTTTTTTACAAAAATGAAAACCCCTATTCTAATTGACACTCGAGGAATTATCAATCCTATATATGCACAAAAAGAAAATATAATTTTCAGAGGATTAGGTCGTGGAAATAACTAACACTTCAATTAATCCATCTTCTATAGTAAATATTCTAACTCTTAGATACGATTCATCAATTACTCCAAACTTACCTAAAAAATCTTGGAAAGATTTTGAATCTAATAATGAATCTCCAAATATTGATTTAATTCAAAATTTCATATCTCAAGATATTTCTGAAAAATTAAATTCTTTAAATTCAAAAAAAATATGTATTGCTTTGAGTGGAGGTGTTGATTCCACATTAATTCTTTCAGAATTACGAAAATCAAATTATGATATTGATATTGATGCAATTTCAATAAAATTTGCAAATAGTGTTGATGAAACATCAAATGCATTAAAAATTGCAGAAAAATTTGATGCTAATCATCATATAGTGTATCTTGAAAATTATTTATCTGAATTACCAAAAGCTATTAGCTTAATCAAATTACCATTTTGGGATTTACATTGGTATTATGTTGCAAAAAAATCTCAAACTCTTTCTAAAATTCTAGTATCAGGTGATGGTGGAGATGAAATTTTTGGCGGTTATACTTTCAGATATAAAAAATTCTTATCATTAACTACTGATGATTCAACGCCTATAGAAAAAGTAAAAGCATATTTATCTTGCCATGAAAGAGATAGAGTTCCTGATCAAGAGTTTCTTTTTGCACATAAATCTAATTTTACTTGGGATTACATTTACAAACAACTTTTACCATATTTTGATAATCCATTATCCAGACTAGAACAAGTTTTTGTTGCAGATTATAATGGAAAATTATTGTATAATTTTAATCCAATAAATTCAAGAATTACTGAAAATTTTGATATCAATGTTATTGCACCATTATTAAATGAAAATCTTATTTCATATGGATTACAAATACCAAGTAAATTCAAGTATGATGAAACTAACAATATTGGAAAATTACCATTAAGAGAATTACTTGTAAAAAATCATGCTGACTCATTAATATCAAAAGAAAAATTAGGTTTTAATGTAAATACAATTTCTCTTTGGAAATCTCATGGTTATGATCTTTGTCAATCATATCTATTAGACTCAAGAATTGTTGAGGATGGTTGGATAAATGATGAATGGATTAAAAAATACATCAATAAAGATAACTTGGATGTAATTTATGTAAATAAGTTTATGGGATTATTAGCATTTGAAATATGGTATAGATTATTTGTAACTGGTGAGATGTCCTCTAATACAAAGTTATAAGAAAATTAATTTATGGTTGATTTCAAAAAAAAAAAATTGAGGGTTTAATACAATTTTTTAAATAAATATAAATTCTATCCTAGGATCAAATGTTCAGAAAATGAAGGTAAAGTAATTGAATGATCTTAAAATTATAATTCATGGAAACTCTATTTTTTAATATATGGAGTAATGTTTTCAATAAATTTTTTTGCAATTATTTCCCAACTGAAATTTTCTATTACAAATTCTCTTCCTGCTTTACCCATTTTCTTTTGTAATTCACTATCATCTAATAATATAGATAATTTTTTATTCAAATCATCTGAATCTCCTTCTTTGACTAGAAATCCTGTAATTCCATCTTCCATCATTTCAGGAATTCCTCCGGCATTAGTCGCAATTGAAGGTTTTTCCATTAACTGTGCTTCTTTTAATGTTAAAGGAGCTAAATCCATTCCACTAATCAAAGCGTAAATATCTATTTCAGATAAAAAATCTCTAACTTTTTCTGGATAATCTAATCTTCCTAACCAGATAAAATTTTCAAATTTTCCTAATTCTTCTAATATTCTCTCTCTATATGGACCATCACCAGCCCAGTAAAAATTTACATTTGGCATAGACTTTAGAATATTTTTAAGTACTAGCATTTCTTTTGTTTTACCCCACCAGTTTGCATCCTGAAGTAATCCAACACATGGATGTTTTAGTTCAAAACTTTTCACTTGATACCATTTTTCTTTGTCTATCCCTTCAAAAAATACATGTGTTTTTTGATTGGGATGGTGTTCTTTTACAATATCAATTAAATATCTACATATGGGAAAAATAGCAGTACATTCTCTAAACACTTTTTCAGAAATCTTATTTCTTAATTTTAAAACCGTTCTGTCTTTTACTCCTTTATACAAGGTTTTTTTTGCCCATTCTTGTTCTAACCAAAAATGACCTCTTAATAAAACAAATAATGGAATCTTTGCTTTTATTGTATCAATTCCAAAATGTGATTGACGATCAACAAAAATTGCATCTGGCTCAAAACCATCTATTAATTTTTTAAATTTCTTATTGGGAAACCACGCAGAAATTTTTTTACTAGGAAAACCTTCACTATAGTCTGAATCTTTTACTAATTTACAAGAAACTCCTAATTTTTCTAATGATTTGGTAAATTCCTTTAAATGAAAAAATTTTCCTTTGCTTCCATACGCTATAATTAATTTCATATGCTCTTGTTTTTAATCAATTTTTTGTAACTTAAAATATCTATGTCTTTCATAGATTTTTTAAAATTACTAATGGATTTTTTCAAATAAATAATAAATTATTAAATGAAGTAATTTAACATAGAATAATGAAATATAATATAAAATCATATGGTAAAACCCGAACTATTTATCAAAAATTTCTGCATGGTTTGTGTAAACATCATTTTTTCTATATTTCTAGCCCAATACGTGTATTGCCTGATTTTTTTGTAATAGGAGTTGTCAGAAGTGGAACAACCTCACTTTATCACTATCTTGGACAACACCCATCGATTAAAAGAGCATCATATGATGAATTAGGATATTTTGATGATAATTACCATTTAGGCCAAAATTGGTATAAATCTCTCTTCCCTACAAAATATACAAAACAAAAAATCCAAAAAAAATTTGGTAAATTTTTGACATATGACGTTACTCCATTTTATATATACAATCCCTTAGTTGTTCAACGAATTTTTAAAAATTTTCCTGATGCAAAAATTATTGCAAATTTAAGAAATCCTATTGATCGAGCTTATTCAAATTATACTATAGCATTTCAAGATGGAGATATTTCTAGTACGTTTGAAGAGGTGATACAATCAGAAGTTGAAGAAATTGAAAAAAGTAAACAAAAACTTGATGATAAATCATTTTTAGTCGATGTATTTTATGAAAAAATTTTAACTCGAGGATTCTATGCAGAACAATTAAAAATTTGGTATGACACTTTTCCAAAAAATAATTTATTTATGATTTCGTCTGAAGAATTTGCAAATAATCCTGATAATGTTCTAAAAGAAGTTTTTGAATTCTTGGAAGTTCCATATGTAAAAATTAAAGATTTAACAAAACAAAATAAAAGAAATTATAATCCAATGAAAGAAGAAACGAGAAATTTTCTAATTGATTATTTTAAACCACATAACCAAAATTTGTATGAGTTAATTAATAAGAAATTTGATTGGGATAGGTAAATTAACTCATATAGTCAGAAACCTTCTTTTCTTCATCGCCAAATATTACACCTATTGTTCTTAGAAGAACTATGTTATTTGAATTACAGTAATCTACTAACTTTTGAATATAAAATTTGAAATTTTCTTTGGATTCATTGTTTTTGACTAATTTGGAAAATAAATCATCATGATCAAGCATTATTATTTTTTCTTTTGTTGGAATTCCAGACACAATATCGGAAATATTTTCAACAGCTTGTGGGCTTTCTATTTTAGGTACTAGATTAACCCAATCTGGAATTTTTTCCACAAAAATAGATAGATCATTGGATGATTCAACGTTTGAAATTGCAAAATATTTGACTTGTTTATTTTTTTGTATAATGGGAACTAGATCATCTAAATTGTATTTGTTGTGTGGAGGTTTGATTCGTTTTATGGGTAAGTCTAAGAATATTTTATCATTTTCATGTTTTTGTAATATTATTTTTAAATCATCTATACTGTTACACCAAGCAAGATTTATTCGGAAAATTATGTCGTTTGGAACCTCAATTCCATAATTAGTTATATTTTGGGAAATTATCTTCATACATATTCATTAAAAATTTCACTATATTAAATTAAGCAAATTTTAATAGTTTATTTTTAATTTTAATTGTAACATTGAAAGAGAAATTTAAAGTAGCATTAATTTTTAAAGAAGATTATAGTTTTTTTAATCCAAATCATTTTGATAGAACAACTAGAGATTTTTTTCTAAACTCTCTTTCGCAGCATCCACAATTAGAAATGTCATACCATTCATGTAAAAATGAATTTGATACTTCTAAATTAAAAGGAAAGTGTGATATTGTTTTACTTGCAAATAATAGAACTGATGCTACACCTGACAAACTAATTGGAATAAAAAATCTGGGTGTTCCTGTAGTTTCTAGAGTCGGCGATCCTCATCATGCCCAAAAATATGATCAAATATCATTTCACGAAAAATGGAATATTTCTTGTTATTTTGGTGCAATACCAAAAGACTATTTTTACAAATATTATCCTGAGTCTTTTCGTTATGACACTATCATTTTTGGATTAGAGCCCACTCTTTACAAAAACCTTAGATCATTTGATGAAAGAATAAAAAATCGGATCTTAAATTCAGGTGCTACCGGAAAACTAAGTTTGAAATCTAGATTGGCAGTTTCAATTCTGAAACCTAAGCAATCTGCTTGGTATTTTTATAAACTTAGAACCATGTGTAACTATCTTCCATATGTAGATTATAAAGGAATTAGAGGTTCAAAATATCCTGACTTGAGTTATCCTGACTATTTGTCTCAATATCGTGCAGCTATTGCCGCTACAACTTATTATCCTACTCAGAAATATTGGGAAATACCTGCAGCAGGATGTCTTACATTTATGGAGATGACAGAAAAAAATCATGGAGATTATCTAGGATTTCAGGATGAAAAAACTGCAATATTCATTAATAAACAAAATTATAAAGAAAAATTTCAAAATTTTTTAGATGATCCTGATAATCCTAAATGGAAACAAATAGCTCAATCAGGTAAAAATTACACGTTAACACATTTGACAAATATTCGGGCAATAGAAAAATTAGTTGATCTCTTTAAAACACTAATCTAATTCATTTTCTCCAAGGTGATAGTCCAAGATCCTGATTTTCATCTAATGACTCTGCAATTTTTTTGGCTTCCAAATTAAGACTTACTAATATTCCATTTTCCTTATCCATATGCGGAAAATATGATTGACTGTAATCATCATATTTTCCATGTTCAACTTTTCTCCAATCCCATTCATGAATCTCATCAAATCCACATTGCTTCAAAACATCAGTTAGGAATTTTTTATCAAAAATCATATTATGAAAATCAAATTTTGTTTTCTGACCTCCACTTACCAGTCCTAAAATGTCTACAATTTTTTTTGTCTTTGTATACCACATAACAGCTTTTTCAAAATTAGGTACCGCTATTCTTAATATTCCATTTAATTTCAGTTTTTTATTCCATAATTTCAAAACAGATTCGAATTCATTTCTTCCTACATGTTCTAAAACATGTGATGCATAAATAATATCACACGTTCCATCTTTAACTTTTTTAAGTTCTCTAATATCATCTTGTAAATCAATTCCCGGTAAATTTTCAAGATCAACATTTATCCATCCAGGTAAAATCACATCTCCACAACCTACGTGTAGTTTCATAACATTATCGTTTTTTTATAGTATAAATAACTAATAGAAAGTGTATATTTTCACAATAATTTATAATGTATACGCCAAACTAGAAGCTATGAATTGGTCTGGTTTGAATGTACTCATAACTGGTGGTGCAGGTCATATAGGTTCTAATTTAACTGTAGAATTATTAAAAAAAGGTGCAAATATTAGAATTGCAGATAATCTTTGGAGAGGAAAAAAAGAATATCTTTTGGGTATAGATGGAAAACCAATTATAGATTTTGATAAAGATTTTCTTGAAGTTGATCTTACAGAAATGAAAAATTGTGAAAAAGCAGTGGATGGAATTGATGTTGTTTTTCATTTAGCAGATATTGTAGCAGGTATTGATTTTGTTTTTGGAAATGAGGCTTATGTTTATCGACAGAATGTTCTCATAAATTCAAACATGTTTGCAGCTTCTCATAAAGCAAAATTAGAAAAATTATCTTATGTTGGTGCTGCTTGTGCTTATCCTTTAGAGAAACAGAATGATCCTAATCATCCTCTATTCAAAGAAGAAGACATGTATCCTGCTCATCCTGAATCATCATATGGGTGGGGAAAATTAATGGGAGAATATGAGTGTGAATTATACAGTAGAACTGGAATGCTTGATGCAGCTATTCTTAGATTACATAATGTTTATGGTCCAAATAGTGATTTATCTCCTCAAAAATCACAAGTAATTCCTGCTACTATTAGGAAAGCTATTTTGTATCCTGAAGAAGATTTTATGATCTGGGGAAATGGGGAACAAAGCAGAGCATTCATGTATGTGTCTGATATTGTGGATGCATTAATTCTCTCAATGGAAAAAGGAGTCAATAAAGGACCTATCCAAATTGGGAATCAAACAAAGACAACTATTAACGAAATTGCAGACAGAATAATTGAAATTTCAGGAAAGAATATTGAGAAAAAACATGATCTGACAAAACCTGTAGGGGATTTAGGAAGAGCTGCAGATTGTAGTTTTGCAGAAGAAGTTTTAGGTTGGAAACCAAAGGTAAGTCTGGATGAAGGATTAAGAAAAACATATGAATGGGCAGAACAATTTTTAAAATCCCACCCTTTGAATTAAATTATGACTACTTTTTCTGAAACCTTTTGGCGTGACACTCATGTGTTAGTTACAGGAGGTGCCAGTTTCATTGGAAGTCATCTAGTTGACAAACTTGTTTCTCTTGGTTCCGATGTAACTGTTGTAGATGATCTTAGTAGTGGTTCTTTAGAAAACTTACAACAATCATCAGAAAAAGTCAATATTATTCAAAAAGATTTAGAATATATTTCTAAATCTGACATAAATCAAATTTTTAAAGATAAAGAAATTGTTTTTCATTTAGCAGCTGTTCATGGAGGTCGTGGTTACATTACTACACATCCTGCTGATGTAAGTTCTAATTATTCAATTGATCATCATGTTTTTGAAGCATGTACTGACTCTAAGGTACAAAATTTAATTTTTGCAAGTACAGCTTGTGTATATCCAACAAAATTACAGGAAAATATTGGTTCTGGGTATAAATTAAAAGAAGAAGATGCAGATCCAACTAATCTTGATGGATTAATGAGTGCTGATATCGAATATGGATGGGAAAAATTAATGAGTGAAATGCAGCTAAATGCATTTAAAAAACAATATGGTTTAAAGACATGTCCAGTTAGATTTGTAACTGCATATGGTCCACGTGAAAATGAAACTCACGCTATAATTGCTTTAATCTATAAAGCTGTTGAAAAGATGGAACCTTTTGAAATTTGGGGAGATGGAAATCAAGAAAGAGATTTCACTTTTGTTGAAGATATTGTTGATGGAACAATTTTAGCAGGAGAAAAAATATTTGATGGCACCCCAATTAATTTAGGTACGGGAGATCAACATAAAATGATCGATGTTGTAAAAGTTATTTTCAAAATTCTTAATTGGAGTCCAAATAATATTTCTTTTGATACATCAAAACCAGTAGGTGCATTATCTAGGGCACTTGATAATAATAGGGCACAACAGTTGATAGGTTGGTCTCCTAGATTCTCTCTAGAAGATGGTTTAAGAAAAACCATTGAATGGTATGTTAAAAAACATCAACTAAGTGGAAAGGTTAACGATTCAATTCTGTTGGAAAGATAATTTAAAAAAAATTATAAAGTTATTAAATCATAATTCATAAAATTTGATATGAAACCAAATATTTTACTTCTAATGATTTACTAATTCAAAAAATCTATCAACTATTTTTTTCAATAATAATTGAAAGAATATTTTTGAACATTTCTTCTGCAACAATTTCATTTCCTGCGTCACCAACGTGGATTAGATCATAAAAAATTGTTTCATTTTCATTATCAAAAACATTTGTTAAATCAATTGTTTTTGTACATATTTCTTCCATCTCCATTAATTCATTAATTAATAAAGGAAATGCTCCTGAAACATCAATTTGATTATATTGTTTTTTAATCATATTTTCCCATTCGGTAAGAACTTTATTTCCAACTCCTAAATATGGTTGAATTGTAATCACCGTATCTATCCCGTTAATTTCATTTTGTTTACATGCTTTTGTCCATCTATTTTTCCATATTTCCACTTTTTTAGGAATAACATCCTCAGTAATTTCTGATTTTGAAATTCCTTGGTCATTCATAATTTTTTTTTGGAAAATTCTATCAAGATATTCAAAGAACTGTGTAGTTTTATAGTAATTTCTAAATTTCTTAAAGAAATGTTCAGTTTCATTAGGCCAAGATTTCAATTCATTTTCATTTTTTATTGAATTTACTAAATCATTTCCTCCATCATAAACTACTATCATATCCGGATCTAATTTTAACAATTTATCATTTAATGAATTTATTTCATCAAATGATGATGCACCATTGATACCTGCATTAATGACTTCTACATTTACGTCCAAAGTTTCAGTATCAAATCTATTTTGTAAATATCCTGGAATTGTAGTTGACTCTGATGTAGCATGTAATCCATACATGGTAGAACCTCCTAATAGAATAATTCTGTATGTATTGAGATCTTTTTCTTGATTAAATTCAATTCCTCGAAATCCATAACTATTGATGTTTACAGTTTCTGTTTTTTGATTAGGTTCCAGATGTTTATAGGGTGTATCATAATCAATTATTGATTTATAATCATTACAAAGTGATTTTAAAAAATTATCTGAATATTGTGGATATAAACCACTTAAAGGTAATCCGACGTAACAAGAATCATTACGATCTAAAATTATTATTGCTATTATTTCAATAACTAGTAATAAAATTACTAACAGGATTAAACCAAAAATTAATTGTTTAGTATAAGAAACTTGCAGAGACATGGATTTTCATTTTATTCTTGGGTTAATTATAGGCATATTTTTGTTATTCTAATTCATTTATAATTACTTTAAGAATTTTTTGTGAAATTTTATGTTCCTTATGAGAATCATCAATCATCGTTTGAAATGATCCAAATCCTAACTCAGATATTTTTAATTTTATGCTATTTTCATATAATCTTGAAAAATCTCCTGAAAAACAACAGGGATCAAATTCATTAAAAATTTGAATCAACTTCCTATTTTCTCCAAAAGAACCCATTATGTACAGGTCAAGATAGTTTGCAATACTATAAAATTCTGGAAGAATTTGTTCATAATCCCCATAATTCTTTTGTTCTTGTCGAATAAAAATTGGATAGGAACCTGCAATTGAAAATGTATTTTCTATTCTAGGATCAATAGCTGAATAAACTATTGCAGTCCATCCTCCTCCAGAAAGTCCGACAAAGCTATATGATGAATATTGAAAATCTTTATCAATATAATTGAGAACTACTGAAATTGGTTCTATAAAAAATCTAAGAGGGGATTTTTTTGATGAATCTAATGTATTAAAAGAATAATGAGATGAAAGTTGAATTTTTCCAAAGTTAGTTTCTACTATTGGTTGATTATTCATTCCTAATAATGGCATCGAAAAAGCTAATACATCATAATTTTTTTCAAGGAAAAACTCTATTGTTTCAACGCCTTGATAAAAATCCCCTCTATGCCCCTGATGATAAATAATTAATTTATTATTTGGATTTTTTGCATGAAAATGATATACAACAGAATTTATTTCATAATCCATATTCACAATGATTTTATCTATATCTGATAAATTTTCAATTTTAGAATATCTTTCATCTTGAAAGTTTTTTTCTACAGATGATGGAAGTGTTAATGGTAATTCTTTTGAATTCCATAAGAAATCATAGATCAGAAGACGTTCTTGTTTAACTTCATCTTTATTATTGATATTGATTAATTTATCATAATCTTGATTTTCTTGAATTAAAAATTCTTCTGAAGAATATTTTTTATCATTAAATACAACAAGCTTCAAATCTTTCATAAGAGTAAATGGAAAAAATTGATTATGACCAACTAAAACCCCATAAAAAAATAGCATAACACAAATCCCTATAAATAGAATCAAAATAATTTTTTTCATAACACTTTGTCTAAATCCTTTTCAAATTTTTGATTTAATAATATTGTCATTAATTTAATGACTATAAATTAAAAAATTTGAATCCTTTAGAATCTGTATCAAAAATTATTATTGTTGGTTCTTGAAAATATGGTTTATCTAAATAATGTAATTTTTCCTCACGATGAGCATTACCTGGATTGAAAACAATTGTTTTTCCAACACAATTCAAATTATTATCTTTTGGATCTCGTGTGTGTGAATGACCGTAAATAAAAACATCAAATTTACCTGATTTGATCATTTTTTCTTTTTTACGTAGATCCATACCATGATATATTCCAAATTTGAGTCCTGCCAACTCAATTTTGCCTACATCGCCCAAAAACTTTCCATTAATGAATTTGAATGCATCTTTTAACCCATTTTTCTCTCCATCATTATTACCTAAAATTCCAAAAAATTCAACACCTTTGTCTGTAAGTCGCTTAAATTCTGTAATAATTGGAGGTGAAATTATATCCCCTGCATGTATTACCGCTTTGACATTTTTTTCTTCAAAAATATCTATGGCAAGATTTGTTGTGGCTATATCATCATGTGTGTCTGAAATTATCCCAACATTCATTCTATTATGAAAACTCATCTATAATTTATTAATTCTTTAAAAAATTCCTTATAGTGAAATTGATATACATGTGAAAAAATTCAGTTTCATGGTAGAAAAGAGAAATGTTGGTTTCCGTTCATGGTATTATTTTAGGATGGGGTGGTCAACTTATTTTGCTTTTATTTTTGCAGCAATTAATACGCTAACTGTCACTTATTATTTAGCAATAGAAAATTATCCTGCTTTAAAAGCAATTTTTCCATCATTTGAAATATACATAATTATTGTTGTTGGTATTGGAATTCCTCTTTTGGTTTTAGTAGGATATGCTCATTACAAAAAAACTAAAGCAAGAAAAGCAGAAATTGATATACTTACCGAAACAAATCCGTATATTATAAGACTAATACTTAATTCAGAATTAATTTTAAGACAAAATCTAAAGATCATGGAAAAATTAATCATTAATTACAAAGATGGAAAAATTTCTGCAACCGAATTAGAAGAATTTGAAACATTTCATAAACAATATTTGGAACTTATTAAAAATAGAGAGTTTGGACAAAGTAAAGGTAATTCTAAAAATGATGATTGGTCATACCTGACTAAACTTCTAAAAGAAAATAAATCCCTCTAATTTTCCCAATCATAATTCTCATTGATTAGTTTATACAATTTTTCATTATATGGTTTAAAATAATCTATCAAAAATTTCCTTGTTTCTTCTTTTATGGGCGGATATTTACTTACATTTTGTTTTTCAAAATTTTTAATATCATATCTGGGCAAATCAAGAAAATCAAATATTTTATTAAATGTCTTTATATGATCTTTTGCTAAATCTTCTGCTTCTATTACCAATAATTGATTTTTTGGAAACAACTCATACCAAATTTCTATTTGTTCATAGTAAATTGCTCTTGCTAAAAATGATTTTTCTAGGAGATTTCTTGGATAATTTTTTGAATTCTTTATTTCATTTTCAACCATCTTTATTTCATTTTTTATCGCCTCCTCAAATGATAATCCCCCTTTTAGGGAAGGATCATTAAAATAATATGAATATGCTACATCTACCGGATTTCTGCAGATTATTATTAATTTAATTTTAGGTAAAGTTTTCAAAATACGCTTAGCAGATAATGGTTCTCTAATATAGGAAGCAGTTACATCGTAAGTCCTAAAACATTTTTTAGTGTATTTCAAAAAAAACTTTGAAAATTTAGTTGGGAAAAATGATTTGTAAAAATTTAAACCTAATTCAAAGTTAGAATCAAAAAATCCTAAATGATCATGTGATGATTTCATAATGCATGGATGTTCAGATAAATAATGATATAGTGTAGTAGTTCCTGCCTTTCCAAATCCTACAACAATAAAATCTGGAAGTACTCTGAGTGGTGCTGTAATTCCATAAACATGTCTTTTTAAATTATATCTAATCTTTTGTAATGTGTTGGTTAAATTGCTCATCTTTTGTATGTTAAACCAAATTATTTTTAATTAGATGATTTTTAATTTTTTCTATACATTCTGATACTGAGTACTTGTCAGTTTCTAAAACAATGTCTGGTTCTTTAGGAATATCGTACGGATCATTTACACCTGATAAAACTATGTTACCCCCATTCCTTACCTCTTTGTACATTCCTTTAACATCTCTTTTTTCACATACTTCTACAGGACATTTAATATAACATAAAACATATCTATCATCGTCAATAATTTCTTCAGCTTTATTCCTACTTTCTTCAAATGAACTTACTACAGATACACATACAGAAATGTCATGTTTGATTAGTATTTTTACAATATGTGCAATTCTTAATGTTTGAGCCATTCTAGCTTTTTTTGACATATCTAAAGGTGCAAGCCATTCCCATAATTTGTCTCCATCTAACACCTCCATATTCGGAAAAATTTTGTTTAGTTCTGTTGCAATTGTAGACTTTCCAGAACATGATAAACCAGTCATCCAAAGAACAAAAGCCACAATTGGTTACGCAAAAAATCTATTATATAATTTGTTAATGTATTCGTATTCAAAAACCTGAAATTGATTGTTGTTTAAAATAATATTAAATTTTTCACGTATAATAATATAAAAGACAGTAAAATATGAATTGCATGAAGATTTCTAGTATAAAAGAAATGATTTCAATTAAAAATTAAAAACAGCCAATATTACATTAAAAGGAAGTCAATTATGTCAATTTTACAAATAAAATCAATTAATCAAAAACAAACAATTTCTTTGATTTTTTTGATTTCTTTAAGTGGTTTTCTTATTAGATTATATTTTTACCCTTACGATATACCCGTTTCTCTTGATGCATTAGATAATTTTTTGTATTCTATGGCACTTGCTAGAGGAGATATTTTCCCTGATGGTTATATCACAAATAAATTTGGATGGCCAATATTTTTGTCACCATTTTTAGCAATTTCATGGTCTCATGAAATGATAGATTTTATGAACATTCAGAGAATACTTAGCATTATTATTTCAGTTTCTACAATTATTCCGTTATATTATTTAACAAAAAATTTTTTCAAAAAGGAAATTGCAATAATATCTTCTTCACTAGTTGTATTAAGCCCAAAAATTATTGAGAATTCATTACTTGGAATTGGCGATCCCCTTTTTCTTTTTCTGATTATTATGTCAATAATGTTTGTTTTTATCAAAGATTCTAAATTTTACATTTTATCATATATTTTTGGAAGTTTTGGATTTATTGTTAGGCAAGAAGGAATATTGATCTTAATTCCATTAATTTTGGTTTTTGTTATTAAAAAAAATTTTGATAGTAAAAATTTTCTCAAACTTGGAATTGGAGTATTTTTGTTTTTTGCAATAATTCAAACTGCGGATATAATATTACTAAATGATGTAAAAGATACAAGTATTTTTGATACCGTCATACATGCAATGAATATTTCTGAACAAGAGATTATCATTAAAGATGATTCAGTAAATGAAATAGGTACAATCACAGATAATAAATTTCAATTTTTAAAAAATGCTTTAACTACATATTTTATGTTAAGTGGATGGACATTATTCCCAAATTTAATATTTTTTGTTATTTTATCAATAATCGTTATTAGAAAAAAAATTTCTAAAAATAGAGCAATATTTCTATTATTTCTTATTTTTCTATCATTGACTAGTTTATTTGCATATGGCAAAGGAATTCAAGAAGTTAGATACTTATTTCCATTAATTCCAATATTTGGAATATTTTCATGTTACGGATTAAATGTGATTTTTTTAAAAATTCATAAAAAATTATTTTTATTATTAATTCCATTTGTTTTATTTTCAGGATTAATTGTAGAATTTACAATGCATGAGAACTTATTACAAAAGGAATCTTTTGAAGATGCAAAAATTGTACTGCAATATAATGCCACAGGAATTAATGACTATGAACAAAGCAAGTTTGTAAAATCTGCAGCATTATTTTATAATTGGCCAAATTTATTACCTTATGGTGAAACAAGAAGTGTTGATCCTGGAGTCGAAAAATTCCCTACAGCTGATTATACTGACATAAATGAATACATTTCTCAAAATCAAAATGAAGGATTATCACATATAGTAGTTTATGAGAAAAATAATAGATTATTTTTAGATGAACTATATCTAAATGAAAATAAATCTTCATTTTTAAAAAAAATATATGATTCAGGAGATTTTGGTCATACAAACAGACTTAAAGTTTTCCAAATTGATTATGAAGAATTTCAAAGTGGATTGTAAAGTTTTTAAAAAAATTATTACCAATTAAATAATTCTAAGTCTAATTTATTTTTTTATATTTCACTTAAACTAATAGATTTTTATTTTTTAAAAATCAGATGTTTCCCCATCACAATACAATCCATATTTGTTTTAACAATCATGTTATGTGCTTGTTCAGGAGTATTTACAATAGGCTCTCCCATTACATTCATTGATGTATTTATTACAACTGGAACGCCAGAAATTTTCTGAAATTCACTAATTAAATTATAATATAATGGATTAACATCTTTTGAAACTGTTTGTAGTCTTCCAGTACCATCAACGTGTGTAACTGCAGGAATTTTTTCAGGTTGTTTGACATTTGTAACATGTAACATATACGGACTTGGTATTTCAATATCAAAATAATCACTCACATATTCTTCTAAAATACTCGGAGCAAAGGGTCTAAAAGACTCTCTATGTTTGATTTTTTCATTAAGAATATCTTTCATTTTTTCATCACGAGGATCTGCCAAAATACTTCTATTCCCTAAGGCTCTAGGACCCCATTCCATTCTGCCTTGATACCAGCCTAGAACATTTCCTTCAGAAATTAGTTTAGCCGTTTTTTGTAAAACAGTTTCATCATTTAGAATTTCATACAGTATATTATTATCATCTAAGAAAGTCCGGATTTGTTCATCAGAAAATGATGGTCCTACGTAGATATTTTCTTTAATCCTATCTGAAAGTTTTGAATAATTTATTCTAGAATTTTTGTGTTTTGAAAAATATAGATATTGAGCACAGCCAACCGCACTACCTGCATCACCTGGAGATGGGGGAATGTGAACATTTTCAAAAGGTCCTTCTTTAAGAATTTTAAAATTGGCAACTCCATTGAGTGCCACACCACCACCAAGACAAAGATTTTTTGTGTCAGTATTTTCATAAACATGATTAACCATTTTTAACAAAATATTTTCAAGAACCTTTTGAGCACTGGCAGCAATATCTAAATGAATTTGTTTAGTTTTAGAATCTTCATCTCTACGTTCTATTCCAAATAATGTTGAGAATTTTTCATTAGTCATTACTTTGTCATATGTAAAAGCAAAATATTTCATATCAAGTCGTATACTACCATCTTCTTTTACATCAATTAATTTATCTAAAATAATATCCACAAATTTTGGTTTGCCATATGATGATAATCCCATTAATTTGTATTCTCCTTCATTTACTTTAAAACCCAAAAAATATGTAAATGCTGAATAAAACAAACCAAGAGAATGAGGCCATCTTATATCATGTGTTAGTTTGATATCATTGTCTTTGGCATAACCAAAAGAAGTTGTACTCCATTCTCCAACACCATCTATTGTTAAAATTGCTGATTCTTCAAATGGTGATGTAAAAAACGTGTGAGCTGCATGAGATAAATGATGTTCGGGAAAAATAATTTTACCTTTAAATTCTTTAAGATGTTTTTTTATTTCATCTTTGATCCATAACCTTTTGTGAATCCATTTAGGAATTATATTTAAAAAACTGTAAAGACCCCTTGGTGCTACAGCAATATAATTATCTAATAATCGCTCGAATTTTAACACTGATTTATCATAAAATGCTATTGAATCAATTTGTTTAGCAGTAATTCCTCCTTCTTTTAGACACCAATTTATGGCCATTTCAGGAAATCCATCATCAAATTTTTTCCTAGAAAATCTTTCTTCTTCAACAGCTGCAATCACATGTCCATCTTTTAGAAGTGCTGCTGCAGAATCATGATAATAACAAGAAATTCCAAGGTGATACATAATTAATATTGCTTAAAAATTCTGGATTCTTTTAACTGTTCTATTTCTAACCAGTAAGATTTTTCTTGTTTTTTTGTTCTCAATAAATCAATTCGAAGAACTTTAAACAATATTCCATATAATGAAATTACAAAAATAAATAATAATCCTAAAAAAATTTTTGTGTTAAATATTGCAAAAACATCTAAAACCTTAGCTAATTTCATTGCAAAAATTTGTGTAATTATTATGATTACTCCTACAAATACTGCAAATATTTCAAAAGAAAACATTCCTAATGAGGATACAATAATAAAAAACCAAAATGATAAACCTGCAGATACTGCTAGTCCTTTGAATCTAGGTGATGATAATTCCAATTTAAATTGGATAGATGAATGCTACTAATCCACTTTGTGCTAGTGCTGTAAGACCAATCATTGCAATTAGTAATATGATTATTGGAAACATGAATATTTTTCGTCTATTAATATACAATTCAAAAATTTCTTTAATTATTGATAATTTCAATACTAAAAAACTCTATAATATATTAATAAATATTTTTCATTTTTTTTAATTTAGGCCATTCATAATCTTCAAATTCAACATTTTCCATTTCGTTGTCATCTGGTTTCCACGCTAAATCAGCTAAAACTAAAACCCTTCCAATTTCTTTTGATGAGTTATAATGAGCAGATGCTATTCCTTTTGGAACTTTAATCAAAACTGGTTTTTCTGAACTAGATTCCACTTCTATGTACTTTCCATCATTTTTTTTAATTACAAAAATTACTTTACCATGAATACATACAAAATAACTATCTCTTTTTTTATGTAGGTGTGGACCTTTTATTTCACCGGTGTTAATCGAACTTACGTATATCATTTTTAACCCATTTTTAATTATTTTATCATAATCTCGATAAATTACTGTAAGACTACCATTGATGTGTTGATCATGAATATCTTTAGTTTCATGTTTTTCTAAATTTATCACTTCGATTTCTTCATCCATTATTAAATCTCAATAATAATACAAGATTAATGGGTATTTGGACTTTTAGAGCTAATTTTTTATAAACAGATAAAGAAGTTTTTGCATGAAAATTCTTGTAACTGGTGGAAGTGGATTTATTGGAAGTAATTTTATAATAAATTTACTTAAAAATAATAAAGAAATTGACATAGTTAATTTAGATGCAGGATTTTATGGTTCAAATCCTCTTAATTTATCTGAATTAGAAAACTCAGAAAATTATAAATTTATTCATGGAAATATATGTGATTTTTCTTTAGTTGATAGATTAGTTTCTGATTGTGATGTTGTAGTCAATTTTGCAGCAGAATCATTTGTTGATCGAAGTATTGCAAATGCAAAACCATTTCTTGAATCCAATATTGATGGTGTTTATACATTACTTGAATGTATAAAAAAATACAAAAAGAAATTTTTACAAGTATCTACTGATGAAGTTTTTGGAAGTTTACCAAAAGACAGTGCCACTGAAAATTTTCAATTTAATCCTTCTAGTCCATACGCTGCAACAAAAGCATGTGCAGAAATGCTTGTTAATTCATACCATGTTACATATGATTGTGATACTATTATCACTAGATGTACTAATAATTACGGTCCTAAACAATTTCCAGAAAAGCTTATTCCAAAAGTTATTTTATTAGCAGAAAAAAATAAAAAAATTCCTATTTATGGCTCTGGAAAAAATTTACGTGATTGGTTGTATGTGAGTGATCATTGTGAAGCAATACATTTAGTATTAAAAAATGGGAAATCAGGACAATCCTATAATATTTCATCAAATAATGAAATTGATAATATTACGATTGTTAAAAAAATCCTCTCCATAATGGGAAAATCAGAAGATTTGATAGAATTTGTTGATGATAGACCTGGTCATGACTTTAGATATAGTATGAATTCAAATAAATTGAGAAATGAATTAAATTGGAAATCTAATGTAACTTTTGATGATGGGTTAAAAAATACTATTGATTGGTATCTTTCAAATCCTCAATGGTGGAATGAATTATCTGAACAAACATTTGAGCATTCACCCTGGAAAAAATAGATTTACATTATTAAGTCACTTTCAATTCTTTGGTATATGAAAGGAATTTTACTTCACGCTGGACATGGGACAAGATTAAGACCTTTAACCCATACAGGCCCAAAACAACTTCTTCCAATTGCAAATAAACCAATGTCACAGTATTGTGTAGAATCTATGAAAGAAGCTGGAGTAACAGAAATTGCTATAATTATTGGAGGTGTAGGTGCCAATAAAGTACGTGAATACTATAAAAATGGTGAGAAGTTTGGTGTGAAAATAGTTTACATTGAACAAGATCATCCTAAAGGGATTGCACATGCTATTGGTTTATGTCGAAAATTTATTGGTAATGATAAATTTCTTGTATTTTTAGGTGATAACATAATTCATAAAAACATACATGATTTTTCAAATGAATTTCTTAATTCTGATTCAGATGCATCGATATTATTATGCGAAGTTGAAAATCCTTCTAGATTTGGAATTGCTGATATGGAAAATGGAAAAATCACTAAAATTATGGAAAAACCAAAAGATCCTCCAACCAACTTTGCTGTAACTGGAATTTATTTTCTTACTCCAAAAATATTTGAAATAATTGAAAATCTAAAACCTTCATGGAGAAATGAATTAGAGATTACTGATGCATTACAAGTATTACTTACTCAGAATAATAATATTTCATACTATATTATTACTGATTATTGGAAAGATACCGGAACTCCTGAAGATATCATTGATGCAAATAAAAAAATTCTTGAAAATAAAAAAAGTTATTTTTATGGTGAAAAGAGTAAAGATGTCACTTTAATCGGATCTATATTTGTAGGCAAAGGATCTAAAATCACAGGTAATTCACAAATCACTGGACCTGTAATTATAGGTGAAAACTGTATTATTGAGAATGTCTGTATTGGGCCAAATTCAAGTATAGGTGATAATTCTAAAATTACTCAATCTAATATTGAAAATAGTATAGTAATGTCTAATTGTATTATCAATACACCAATAAAAATTCGAAATAGTATAATTTCATCTAATTCTAATATACAAATCAAAAAAGATTCTCAAGATGAAAAAATCTTTCTTTTAGGTGAGGGAACTAGAATTTTTCTTTAATCTATTTTAATAAAATTCCTTTTAATTCTATTATTTGTAATTTTTTCATATCCTTCTTTTGTAAAACCAATGATTGTATATCCATTTGGTTCATAAAATAATTCTAATATTCTATACTTTTCTCTAGTTTTTTTTGATTCATATTTTTCTAAAGCAAATTTTGAATTTAATTTTTTAGAAACATTAGTTTGAGAAATGAGTAATTTTTGATTTGTTTTTGTATCTACATCCAAAAGTAATCCTTTCTCTCCTACACTAATTCCATATATTGCATATCCATATAATCCTGATTTTTTAAATAAATTATTAATATCAAATGAATCATAAAGTTTTTCATTGACATGTAATAAAGAATCAACAATTAATGAATTTTCTTCTTCGACATTTTTACATTTTAAATTCCAACCATAATCAAATTTGTTGAAACCAATATCCCTAACTAATTTTATTCCTGAATCATAATCTGTCTTTTGTTTTCCTAGTAAAATAGAAATCAATTCTTTATTTAACATTCGTTTATGACCTCCTAATTTTCCATATAGATAAAGAAAAATCATACCATTAGTGTTCAACATTTTTGATAAAATTTGTAATCCTTTCTTTGGATTAGAAAGATGATGTAGAACACCCATACATAAAATGGAATCAAATTTTCCCAATTTTGTAATATTCGTTAAGATATCTTTTTGTACAAAATTAATATTTTCTATCTTATTTTTTTTCTTTAATTCATTTGCAATTATTAATGAATTTTTTGAAATATCTGCACCTACAAATTTACAATTTTTAAAATATTTTGCAACATTGATAATTCTATGACCTGTACCAGATCCTGCATCCAAAATTTCTAAATTTTCAATTTTCTTTTTGCCCTCAATTTCAAATATTTTTAATAAATTCAATAATTCATTAGTTTGAGCTATTTCTTTTGAAGGGGAAGGATAAGGATATTTTAGATACATTTCTTTTACTTTTTGTGTGATCTTATCTTCAGATTTTGTCATTTTCTTTCCATTTCCCTATGAAAATAATTTTTTTAGCTACATATTTAATTAATTACAAATTTGGAATCTTACTAATGGATAACATGCCTGATTTTTTAAAATTAGAAAATGTGGAAAAACAAGTAGATTATTTGTGTAATTTTTTGCATGATGAAGTGATTGAAAAATTTCACAAACATGGAGCAATTGTGGGATTAAGTGGTGGAATTGATTCTACAGTAACTATGGCATTGTGTGTAAAAGCATTAGGTTCAACAAAAACTCTAGGATTAACTATGTTTGAAAAAGAATCTGATCAAAATAATAAATCTCTTATAGATAAAATTTCTGAAACTTTTGATATTGATATTCAAAATTTAGATATTACACCAATTTTAGATTCTTTTGGAGTCTATTCAAATCGAGAGAAAATTGTTAAAAATAGATTTCAAAATTTTAATTCTGATTGTAAGTACAGAGTAGTAGTGCCTCCAAATTTTGATTCTGTAGGTATGCCTTATTTGGAAATTTTAGACGATAAAAATAAACAACACAAAATTAAAATTTCATCTTCTGATTTTCTTACTCTTACAGCTGCTACATCAATCAAACATAGAGTTAGAATGACTTTGTTGTATTATTATGCTGAAAAAAATAATCTATCTGTTGTAGGTACTACTAACAAATCTGAATATTTACAAGGTTATTTTGTTAAATATGGTGATGGAGGATCAGATATAGAACCCCTTGTAAATTTATACAAATCACAAATTTATCAAATTGGTAATTTTATGAATGTAAATCAAGATATTATGAAAAATGCTGCATCTCCTGATGTTTGGAGTTATAGTACTACTGATGAAGAATTTTTTTATACTGTTCCTTATGATGTTGTAGATTTGATTTTATATGCTAGGGAGAATAATCTTTCAATTTCAGATATACAAAAACTCTCAAATCTTTCTGAAGAAAAAATACAAAGATTATTAAGATTTCAAGATGTTAAGCAACAAAAAAGTCAGCATATGAGAGAACTCCCAAGTAAATGGGAATCAAATTTCATTTAAGTTTTATATCTATTTTTAAATTGAAAGATATGACAAATATAAATAAAAAAAATACAGAAGATAAGTTTCTTTCAGATAATTTAGTTAGTATAATTATTTTAAACTATAATGCTGGTGATTTACTAATTGATTGTGTATCATCAATTCTTAAATCACATCATAAAAATTTTGAAATAATTTTAGTTGATAATATTTCTAAAGATAATAGTCACAAGAAATGTAAAGAAAAATTTCCTAGTATTAATTTAATAGAAAATTCTGAAAATTTAGGTTATTGTGAAGGAAATAATGTGGGATTAAGAAAAGCTCATGGTCAATTTATAGCTGTTTTGAACCCTGATACTATTGTAGATCCTTATTGGTTGGATGAACTGTTGAAAGCGTATAAAACTAATGGAGATGGCTTGTATCAACCAAAATTTTTAGCAACTACTGATCATTCTATGTTATTAAGTACTGGAAATATGATACAAATCTTTGGTTTTGGCTATTCTCGTTCTAAAGGTGATAAAGACAAACAATTATTTGAAAAATTCGAACAAATTGATTATGCATCTGGAACATGTCTTTTTACATCTAATTCATTAATTCAAAAAATTGGATTGTTTGATCCTTTTTTGTTTGCATTTCATGATGATTTAGAATTATGTTGGCGTGGGGCAATCATGAAAATTAATTCATTTTATGTACCAAAATCTATTGTATATCATCCAAAAGAAGGTTATAGTTTCAAATGGAATCCTATTAAATTTAAGCTAATGGAAAGAAATAGAAAATATTGTTTACTAACTCTTTATGATAGATCTACCATCATGAAAATGCTTCCTGCATTGTTGATAATTGATGTGGCTGTTTTTCTTTTTTATATTACTCGAGGTATAGGAAAAATGAAAATTTTAGCTGATTGGGAAATTCTTAGAAATCTTAAAACAATTAATCGTAAATATGCTTATAATCAAAAAATAAAACAAATTCCTGATTCTGTATTAATTAAACAATTCAAAAATGAACTTGTTGTTCCTACTTGGATAATTAATCAAAAAAAGAATATTTTTTTCAATTCATTTCTTATTTCTATAACAAAAATTACTAAAAAATTTATTAGTTAACTATCGATTTTTTCTGAAATAACCATTGCCACTGCATATGATTTTTCATGACTAGTACTAATAATAAAATTAAATGATGAATCATCTAATAAACAAACAATTGGTTTTGAATCTGAATAATCAGTTAAAATATTTAATAAATCAACTTGTTTTTTTATAGATTTTATGACTGCTTCTTTTATTGCAAATTTTGAAGCAAAAGTTTCCGCAGAATTTTTCTTCTGTAAACAATAATTTATTTCAGTTTCATTAAAAATTTTTTTATAGAATTTTAGATTTTTTTCATAAGGTTTTTCTTGGAATCTTTGAATGTCTATTATGTCTACTCCAATTCCTATTTTTTCAAGCATGTAGAAAATAGTAAGTAGGTTTATTTATTATCCACTAATTTTCGCATTATAATATGGATATTGAAAATTCAGTGAAAAATATATTTTTTGAAGCATTTTTAAATTTATCAGAATCTGATTTCTCTTGGAATAAAGAACAAAAAGATTATGAGAATTGGGATTCATTTGCGCAATTAAATTTAATCACTTTGGCAGAAGCTAAATTTGATATTTCATTTACTTTGGATGAAGCTATTGAAATCAAATCTGCAAAAGATCTTCTTGAATGTGTTCGTACTCATTTATCATGAATGTTATTGATTTTTTAAAAAATTCAGTAAATAATTATCCTGAAAAGATTGCTCTTATTTTTGAAAGTGATTCATTTACTTTTGAGGAACTCTGGAAATTAGTAGAAATATCATCTATTTCTATTTCATCTCTAAATACAAAAAATGTAATTAGTTTAATGTCTGAAAATTCTGCATCATTTGTAATATCTTATTTGGGAATTATAAATTCTGGAAAAATCCCTCATCTAATACCTCCTGAGATATCTGAAACTAATTTACTGGCTCAAATTACTTCCTCTGACTCTTCTACTATCATTTGTTCCAAAAATATTTATCATAAAATTTTAAAATATAATTCAATCAAAATACCTATTTTTCAATTTGATAAAATTCTAAAAAACATTGATAATTCAACTATTGATTCTAAATCAAATGATATGGCATATTTGATCTACACATCTGGAACTACATCTATACCTAAAGGAGTTGGAATTACTCATTTTATGGTCGATTTTACTACAAACAACATAATTAAAATTTTAAAATATACAAATTCTGATATAGATGTTTTACCATTACCATTACATCATTCTTTTGGATTAGGATGTCTCCATACATCATTATGTGTTGGTTCAACTCTTATTTTATTAAAAAATACAAATGATCTACAAAATATCTTGGATACTATAAAAAAATTTAATGCTACTACTTTGGCAGCAATACCTTCTACACTAACAAAACTTTTAAAATTTGATAAAGATGATTTACAAAATTATTTTTCTAGTATTAGATTAATTATTACTAATAGTACAAAAATTCCAATTAATACAATTCAAAATTTTAAAACTATTATTTCTAATGGAAATTTGGCTACATACTATGGTCTTACTGAAGCTTCTAGATCCACTTTTATGATTTTTGATAAAAATTCATCTTATGATGAATCTGTAGGTCGACCAGCACCAAATGTAAAAATAAAAATTGTCAATAATGATAATGAAAAATCTAGAAATGGAGAAATTTGGATAAAAGGTGATAACGTAATTAAATCATATTGGGAAAACAAACTAGCTGATGAAAATCTAGATAATGGATGGTTGAGAACTGGTGACCTAGGACATATTGACGATGGATATCTGTATCTTCTTGGGAGAACTGACGATGTAATCAATATTGGAGGTGAAAAAGTATTACCTGATGAAATTGAAAAAATTGTAAAACAAATTGATGGAGTGGATGATGTTGTCGCATTTGGAATAGATCATGAAATTTTTGGACAAGTAATAAAACTACATGTAATCAAATCATCAAATTCAACTTTAGATAAAACAACAATTCTACATTATTGTATTAAACATCTTGAAAAATACAAAATTCCATCAAAAATTGATTTTGTCACAAATATTCCTCAAACAGATTACGGAAAAGTTAAACGTTTTATGTTAAAATAGGTACAGAAGTCATGAGCAACTCTGATTATTTTAAAAAAAATGAATTTGAATTAATGGAATATTATGGATATACAGGACAATTTGGTAGACTAAAACTACGTTTAAAATTCTTAAAAAGTTGGATTTTTCATTCATTATCCTATTCTTCACCTCTATCAAATTTTGTTATACGATTTCAACGTTGTAGAGGTGTAAAAATTGGAAAAAACTGTCATTTTTCTCCTTACGTTTTACTTGATTTGTTACATCCAGAATTAATTACAATTGAAGATAATGTTACCATTAGTTCAAATTCGATGATTTTTGCTCATGTTAATCCAACGACAAATGAGTTTTTAAAAAATCATGGATATCCTAGAACAATAAAACCTGTAGTTATTAAAAATGGCGCAATTATTAGCGTTGGATGTATAATTATAGCTGGTGTAACTATAGGAAAAAATTCTATTGTTGGGGCTGGAAGTGTAGTTTCTCAAGATGTACCAGATTTTTCTGTTGTTGCAGGTAATCCTGCAAGGGTAGTTAAAAAAATTGAACATTAGTTTTACTCTGAAGGGTTATTAACTAATTTATTATTTTTAATTTAATGAATTTACTTGGAATTGATTTTGAAGAATGGTTTCATCCAGAATTAATTCAAAATGTATTGACAAATGAAAAAAAAGATTTTAAAATAATAAATGGTTTAGATAAAATTTTAAAACTTCTTAATAAACATGAAACTTTTGCAACCTTTTTTTTGGTAGGTGAAATTCTTGAAAAATTCCCAGAAATTCTAGATAAGATTTTGGATGATGGACATGAAATTGGTTTTCACACAATGTATCATTCTAGATTAGATTCTGAAGGATATCGAGAAAAATTTTCTAAAGAATTAGAAGAATTTTCTAGACTTACTAATAATAAAAGTAAAGGATTTAGAGCTCCAACATTTTCTTTAAATGAAAAATCTTCTTGGACAATTGATCTTCTTGCTGAGCATGACTATCTTTATGATAGTAGTATAGTTCCCGCAAAATCTAGCATGTATGGAAATCCAAATGCTTCCAAAAAACCTTATAAAATTTCAAGTGATTCATTAGAAAATAATACCCCTAACGGAAAAATAATGGAATTTCCATTGATGGTAACAAAGTTTCTTGGAAAAACAATTCCGATAGGTGGTGGATTTTATTTAAGAACTCTACCATTTAGTACTACAAAGAAAGCTATTCGTGAATATGAAAAGCAAGAAATTCCAGGTGCATTTTATGTACATTCTTGGGAATTGACTCCTGAATTTATGCCTAAAATAAAACTCTCTACAAAGAATAATTTTATCACTTATCATAATTTGGATAAGGTATTTCCAAGAATGGATGAACTACTCTCAACTTTTGAATTCACTTCTTTTGAAAGATTCCTATAATTATTAGATCACTTGATAGGTACAACTTTAAAAATTAAAATTTTGTAGAAATTAATTCTTTTATTACTAAATCTTGATGTTTTTTTGTAATTCCTGTATACAATGGTAAAGAAAGTATTTCATCAAATAACTTTTTGGAGTTTTGAAGTTCCTTATTCTTATAATTTTTAAAAAGTGAAAACATATGAAGTGGTTTATAGTGTACTGATGTCTGGATTCCTTTTTTTAATAATTTTTTATAGATATTGTTTCTATTGATTCCAAAATTTTCTTTGATTCTTATTACATAAAGATGATGTGCACTTTGATTATTTTTTGAAATATTTTGAAAAGCAATCCCTTCGATATTTTTTAATTTTTGATAGTAATAATCTGATGCTTTTTTTCTGAGCAAATTAATTTTTCTAATTCGTTTAAGTTGATTATATCCTAAATTTGATCTTAATTCATCTATTCTGTAATTATACCCTTCATTTTTGATGTCATATTCCCATGGAAATCCTTTTTGATATCTTTCTTTAAGGGATTTTGTAATTCCATGATTTCTTATCGTTTTAATAAATTCAAATTTTTCTTTATTTTTACAAATAATCATTCCTCCTTCTAATGTTGTAATGTTTTTTGTTGGATAAAAGCTGAAACAACCAGATTCTCCAAATGTTCCAACATGTTTATTTTTATAAAATGAACCAATTGCATGAGCACAATCTTCTATAATTTGCAACCTATACTTTTTTGCCAATCTTAAAATTTCATCCATTTTACATGGATTTCCAGCAAAATGGACTGGAATTATTGCTTTAGTTTTTTTTGTAATATTTTCTTTAATTGAATTAATATCAATATTGTAATCATCTAAATCTACATCTGCAAAAACTGGTTTTGCACCTGTCATTAGAATTGTATTTGCCGTAGCTGCAAATGTGATATCTGGAATAATTACTTCGTCTCCTTTTTTAACACCACTTGCAATTAAGGAAAGATGTAGTGCAGATGTGGCATTAGAAACACCTACAGAATATCTTGACTTTGTATATTTTTTAAATTCATCTTCAAATTTTAAAAGATTAGGTCCATTTGTTAATAAATTTGAATTTAGAACCTTGATCATGCTTTTTTTCTCTTTTAAAGTAATATTGGGAATAAAAAATGGAACTTTGATTTTTGAATTTCCTAAAGGATCAATTTTTTCTTTCATTTTACTCTCTTTTCATTTGAAGAATTTCTTTGTATATTAAAAAATTATTTTCAACCATTTTATCAGAATTACATGTATCAATTACCAATTTATAAGCTGATTCCTCTAATGACTTTCGTAAATCTACATCATTCAATAATTTCATAATAGCTTCACTAGTTTGTTCAATATTGTTAGGTTCAACAAGTAATGAATTTTCATTATCAGTTAATGTATGAGGAATTCCATGAGCAGTAGTGCTAATTACAGTTTTGTTACAAGCAAATCCTTCTAATGGAGTTAAAGGTGATAATTCCCATCTTGATGGCAAAACTAAAAACTCACATTCATGATATGCTGCAATTACTTCTTCTCTAGATGGTTTTTTAATAATTTTAATCAATTTTTCAATCTTTAAATCATTAATTATTTTCATCATTTCATCTTCATAACCAAAATCAGCTCCCATTATTATGAATTTTATATTTTGAATTTTATTTTGGATTTGTGCAATTGAAAAAAGAAGAGTATCGATACCTTTTATTTTATCAAATCTTCCAAGAAACAAAATAAAATTTTCTCTCATTTGATATTTTTTTTTAAAAGAAATTTCTGATGTTTTTAATTCTTCTATATCAATTCCGTTTTTAACAATTTTGATCTTTGATTCATTACAAAACTCGAGAAAAATATTTTTTTCATATTCATTTGCAACAATTATGGTATTTGCCTGATTAATGATGTATTTGATAAATGGTAGTTGTAATTTAATTAAGATTCTTTTCATCAATTTCCCTTCTTGTTGTTCAGGATGCGTTGTTAAGCCTCCCTGATCAGATAAAACTAGAGGAACATTCTTTCTTTTTGAAACTAATGCCGAGATAAAAGCTTGAAAACTTCTAATTCCGATTGAATGAATTATATCAAAATCATCATTTATCATTTGCCAATACATTCCTGGATTTACAAAATAAAGATATTTTGAAAACCAAACATGAGTTCTTTTAATCACAAATTTGTTTATTTTTTGAATTCTTGGTAATTTTTTATTGAATGTTTTTGCGTTATTTGCAGCATCCAAATCAGTTGTATAAATAACAACATCATGATCTTTACTTGCTAATTTTTTAGCTATATGAGTTCCTAAAAATAATATTCCTCCAAATTGTGTTGCTGGTAGCGAGGCAGGAGAAGTTATAGCTAGTTTCATGTTAATCTTGATCTTCTCCAACATTTTTTCCAAATATAATCACTAATTCATTTTCTAATTCTTTTTCAACCAATTCAAAATTTTGTTGTTTTAAACTAATTTTTAAATTATTGAATAAATCCTTTTTAGTTTTTACAAAATGACACTCAATTACCATCTTTTGAATTTTTGCAAAATATTTTGTTGGTAAATTACCTAAAATTTCATATTCTGCTCCTTCACAATCTATTTTTAATAAATCACAATTTTTTATATTGTTTACTTCAAAAATATTTTGTAAAGTGATTGAATTTACTTCTTTGGAAAGAGTTGTTTTATTAAATATACTATGTGCCGCTTGATCACTATTTAGAAATAAATTAATTTTACCATTGTTTTTTGAAACTGCAGTATTGAAAACTTTAATGTTTGTTAAATTATTATCTTCAACATTTTTTAATAATAAATTGTAATTTTCTATGACTGGTTCAAATGAATAAATTTGTCCATTTTTACAAAATTGAGATGCATATAATGCAAAAAGTCCAACATGTCCTCCAATATCAATTATGATATCTTTATTTTGAATATCAATTTTATTTTTTAAATATTCATCAAATATCCAAATATTTACAAATGTTAAGAAATCCGTAGATTTTGTCCTTAATTTGATGATGATATTTTCTTTACTTGTTATTTTGGCAATGGATCGAAAATACAGTTTAAGATAAATCAATGGAAAAATATACCAATTTTTGAATTTATTTTTGGCAATTTTCAATGCTTGAATTTTTTCCAAATTATTTGATTTCAACTTTATCTATGCTTAATTTGTATTTTATAAATTAGAAGATATTTTTATAGGAAAATTATTTTTATATTCGTATGAAAATCATGATTACTGGTGGTGCAGGTTTTGTTGGAAGCCACTTAACTGAATCATTATTAAAAAAAAATCATGAATTAACAATTATTACAAGAAAACAAACAAAAAATTTAGAACATATCAAAAAAGAAATTAAAATTGAAAAATTTGACATCTCAAATTTTAAGTCAATTAATGAATCAATTATCAAAAACAAACCTGAAATTATAGTGCATTTAGCTGGAAATACATCACATTCAAAATCTTTTGAAAAACCCTTGATGGATATTAATTCAAATATCAAATCTACATTGAATATCTTAGAATCTTTAAGGAGCTCTTTGCCAAACTGTAAATTTGTTTTAGGAAGTACCTTTGTTGTTATCGGCAAACCTGATAAATTACCAGTAAATGAAAAATCACAATGTTCACCTACCACACTTTATGGAGTTAATAAATTAACATCAGAATTTTATTCAAAAATTTATAATAATGTTTATGGATTGGACACTTCAATTTTTAGAATAACAAATTCTTTTGGTCCTCGTGAACAAGTTATTCCAAAGAAAAATGCAGTAAATTATTTAATTCATCAAGCATTTAATGGTAAAAAAATAACTATTTACAATAAAGGGAAATTTTTTAGAGATTTAATTTACATTTCAGATGTAGTTAATGGAATAAATAAAATTATCACAAAAGGAAAATCTGGAGAATTATATTGGATTTCATCATTTAAGAAAACATGGTTTTATGATTTGGGAAATTGGTTAGAAAAATTTACTGAATCAAAAATTGAATATTTGGAAACACCATCATATACAAAAAAAACTGATGTAGGAAATTTTATTGTAAACAATAAAAAATTATGTTCTCTAGGGTGGAAGCCAAATGTTAGTTTAGAATCTGGAATAAAAAAAACTCTTCAATACTTTAAAGAAAACTAATTAAATCTGATTAATGTTTTCTATATTTTCATATTTTCAATTTTTCTAATAGATAGTACCATTTGAGTCAATTCTTCAGTATCAATTGATGATGATGCATCTGGGCCTTTTGATTCTGATAATTTAATGTGTTTTTCAATTACAATTTTTTTAGAATTTTTCTTTCTTTTTAAAGTAGCAAAAACTATTGGTGCCGTTATCCCAACTGTATGATCTGAAAATCCATCATATTTTACTGCCTCATTCCAATTAATATCTGAAAACTTTGTTGGATATTTTGAAATACAATAACAATATGTTTTTTTATTTGATTTTAAAATTTTATTGATTTTCGCTTTATCTCCACCCATACCCATACTGATTATGAGTGGTTTTTTTGTTTTAGATTTTTTTTCCAAAACCTCAACAGAGAACGGATCTGTTAAAAGACAAGTTCTTGATGCAATTTTATATCTTTTCACTTTAATTTTTTCTAAAAAATCTATTGCCTCTGGATAAAAAACACTACAAAAAAATTCAATATTATTTTGATCACAAATATTTTTTATTTTTTTAGCTTTATCAAATGTCACTTCTGATTTTTTAATAAATTTCCAAAGAGGATGTTTTGTTGAATATAGATCTTCTGCTCTCCACATTTGAAATTTTACTGCATCAGCTCCAGCAAGTTTACATTTACGAATAATTTTTTTAGCAATTTTTATTTCCCCTTCCCAATTGGATGCGATTTCTGCAATAATGTATGATTTCATTTAATATTACAAATCTCTTGTACGCCTAATTAAATTATTCTGGTGTAAATCTTGCTTTATAACTTAAAATGAATTTCATAAATTTCTTTTCTAAAACATTGTGTTTTTTTGTATATGTTCTCTTAATCACGTCAAAATAAGTAATCGACTTGATATCTTTTTTTGTATTTGAATCACAATGAATTTCTATTTCTTCATTTCCTAATTTTATAATTCTCAAAGAATCATCAAACAAAAATTTTGTGTTATGGATCTTTGAAAATAATTCTGCAAATTCTTTGATCATTTTGTATTTTTCTAATTCTGAAAGTTCCTTATATGCTCGAAAATTACCATCAATTTGAATTGGTTTTGCAGGAATTCCTCCAACAACTGTATTATCTGGAACATCTTTTGTGATCAAAGAATTTGTTAAAGCAATTACTTTATTTCCTATTTTAACTCCTGGACTAATTGTAATTTGTCCAATACCCCAAAAATCATCTCCAATTGAAACTGCACCTGATTTTGAATCAAAATCAGGAATTCCAATTGCAATTTTAGAACCTAATAGTAGTTCACCCCAGGCTGCATGAGTCCAAATTTTTGAATAAGCTCCTATCCCACAATTATTTCCTATCGTAAGATTATCTGTTGCATTAATAATTGAATTTTGTCCAATCCAACAATTATGCCCAAATTTACAATCTTTGTATCCTGTCAAAAATGTATTATTGTGAATTGTTCCATAATCACCCATAGAAAAGTCTGCATCTGAAAAATAAAATCTACAATCTTCATGAATTACACAATTATCTCCAAAAGAAAATCTTCCTGTTGTACTTTCTTTAGAAATTTTATCAAATATACAACTTGGATCGATTTTTACGTCGCTTCCTACTATCAAATCAGAATTCATTATTTTCTATTTCCCTCATAATTTTTAATTATTACTGATTAATCTAATTAGCTCTTCTGAAGCGTTTTGTTTATTTTTAAGATAAAATTCGAGGAATTCATTTATTTTAGAAATTTGTTTTATATAATCTGTTTTACTATTTATTAAATTCAAAATTTCATCTTCATAGTTTGAATCATAATTATAACTTATTACTGCACCATTTTTTTCAAATTCATATTCCCAATTATTTTTTTGTAATTTGATATTAATTATTGGAACATTGGTCAACATTGATTCAAAAATTACTGTTGAAGCATCTAAATTATCTGGAGAGATATTTATTAGTAAATACGTATCATCTAAAATTCCTTTAATTGATTCATCTTGTAATATTATAATTTTTGAATCTAATTTCTTTATAATTGATTTCATAATATCATTATGTGTATTTTGTTGTGGATGTAATTTAAAAATAATGTTGACATTATTGATATTTTTTAAAGAGAGAATTAATCTTTCTAATACATTCTCATATCTTAATTGTAATTTTAGTTTAGTTCCTTCAACATGTTTGATTAATGGTCTAGGTGTGATTACAATATTTTTTTTTGATAAATCTATTTTTAGATTTGGAGTAAAATTCTCATGTCTTGGTGATCCAGAAACCAAAATATCTTTCTCATTACAATTATATTTTTTTATTAAATAATCCCGTAATGGGTTTCCCCAAACTGCAATTTTTCCATTTAATAAATCATAATCGTCCAAGATATCTGAATATGAATTAAAATCGTAATAATTTGAAAATCCATGTTGAAGTAATATCATCTGTGTATTCTTCTTAATTTTTGAAAAAATCATTTCAGTTTCTCCTGATAAATTTAATGAAATCCCTGCAATGATATCATTTCGTTCATCTAAAAGTTTGAAATAATTTATTTGTAGAATATATTCTTCTAATCTTTCATTTAAAATTCTAAGTATTTGATTTTTTATTATTTTTGATAATTTTAAATCAAAAATATTAAATTCCAAAAAATCATTATTTGTTTCAACAAAATTTATTAAATTTTTACATTTTTCTTCAATTTTATGAAATTTTGTTTTATCAATTTTTAGTATTTCTGGAGAAAAAACTATTGATTTAGTTTCTCGTATGATATCAAATGATATCTTAGAAGAAATAGCTGGTTTACGGAAATTTATGAGTAATGGTGTATATCCAATTTTCCTAACTTGTTTTAACAAATTTTTATACAAATTCGGATCAAATTCAAAAAATAAAATTTTCCTCTCATTATTATCTAAATTATTATTTCTGTTGAAAATTCTATTTAAAATCTGTATGATACTCTTAATTTTTTTAAATTGTTTTCTTGAAATCTTTGAATTAATTTCAAAATTCCCTATTTTTTTCCTAATATTTACATAATCGAAACTCAATTCATTTTCATGCTCTTCATAAATTTCTATTAGTTTTATTTTATTTTCCTGACCTTTGATTATTTCAATTACTCCCTTTGGTGCATAGATAACATCTGGAGAATATTTTGAAATAATTTTTTTAATAAGTAATGATTCTGAAAATAATTCCATTAAATATTCCTGAATTTCATTTCTATCAATAATTCTAAATATATTGATATTTTCATATTCTAATTCATTATTTTTAACTTTTGAAAATTTTTCCCAAACATCCCTACATTTTAGAAATAATTCTTTCCTTTCTTCATCTGTTAAAATATCATCAATTAATTCAAATTTAATTTTTTTATTTTTTAAAATATCTAATGATTTGTAATCTAAAGGAAAAATTATTGAATCATTTTTTATTTTTTCTATAAATTCTTCCTCAAATTTTTTTATAAAATATATTTTAGTCATACAACTTTATAATTCTGAATACTAATAAGAATTAATTTTAAAATTAATAATAATACATAATTTATTGAATGATAATTAATTATCTATTTTCATTACTGTTTTAATCCATAAATTGAAATATATGCAATTTTTGTATTGAATATGAAAACTTGTAAAATATGTTTACAACCTGATTCAAGACCTGGATTATATTTTTCTGACGATGGAATATGTGGTGCATGTGTATGGGAATCTGAAAAAAAAGAAATTGATTGGGATAAAAGGTATGATGAATTATTAGATTTGGCACATAATATCCGTGAAAATAACTCTCAAAGTAATTATGATTGTGTTATAGGTGTTAGTGGTGGTAAAGATAGTACAAGACAAGCCATGATTGCAAAAAATGAGTTAGGTCTTAGATGTTTATTAGTAAATTGTGAACCACCAAATATTACTGAAATTGGGAAAAAAAATATTGAAAATATAAAAAATTTAGGCTTTGATGTTTTTTCAATTAGACCAGATCCTCTTATTATTAAAAAACTAATGAAATATGATTTTTATAAACATCTTAACCCTGTAAAAATTACTGAATTTTGTCTTTTTGCATCAACATACATAATTGCTGAAAAATTTAACATTCCGTTAATAATTCAAGGTGAAAATCCAGGGTTGATTTTGGGTACTAGATTAACTGGAGTTGGCACTGATTCAAATGCATTAAATGCAGATCAAATGCAAACTCTTTCTTTAGGATGGGAAGAATATCTAAATGAAATTATTACAGAAAAAGATCTTTTTCTTTATCATTATAATCGTAAAAAATTGGAAGAAAATGGAACAAAAGCCATTTGGTTAAATTACTTCATTCAAGATTGGGATCCTCAAAGAAATACTGAATTTTCAAAAAATTTTGGTTTGACTACAAGATCTGAAAATTTTGATCCTAATGATATTGGATCTTATCATTCTTTTACATCTTTAGATTCTGATTTAAATCCAGTTAATCAAATGTTAAAATTTATTAAATTTGGATTTGGTCAATGCATGGATCAAGTTTGTTATGATATTAGAAGCGGACATATGACAAGAGAAGAAGGAATTGAATTAGTAAAAAAATATGATGGAAAATGCTCCGAAGTATACATAAAAGATTTTTGTAATTTTATTGGAATAACTGATACTGAATTTTGGGATATATCAGAAAAATTTAGAGGTAAAATGTGGGTAAAGAAAAATAATAATTGGTATAACACGTACTGGGATGAATTCTAAAAATAGGATTTGAAAAATATGATTGGATGTATTATTCAAGCACGAATGAATTCAACACGATTACCTGGTAAGGTAATGATGAATGTTGATGATTCTAATCCTTTACTTTATTATGTTATTTCTCAATTACATAACTCTAAATTTCTTGAAAAAATGGTGATTGCAACTACTACAAATACCGATGATGATAAAATTTTTAATTATTCTAAAAATCAAAATATTGATTGTTTTAGAGGGGATGAAATTGATGTACTAGATAGATATTATCAGTGTGCAAAAAAATACTCATTTTCTACTATTATTAGAATCCCATCTGATAAACCATTGATTGATCCAATAATAATGGATAAAATGATTGAAATTTTTAATCTAAATTCTTTTGATTATGTAACAAATTTTTTACCTTTAACTTTCCCGAGTGGTACTGAAGTGGAAATTTTTTCATTTCAAGCCTTAGAAATAGCATGGAAAAAAGCTAAATTACCATCAGAAAGGGAACATGTAACTCCTTATTTTTATAATAATAAAAATAAATTCAAAATTTTTAATCATGAAAATAAAACTGATTTATCTAATTTTAGATATGCTGTTGATCGAGATGTAGATTTAAAATTAGTTAAATTGTTAATTTCTAGAATCAAAAAAAGACCAATTTTGTTAAAAGATATTTTAAATCAATTCAAAATTGATCCTAAATTAATTGATATAAACAAAGATGTTAATTATTATGAAGGCTATGAAAAATCACAAAATGAAGATACAGAATATATTAATTCAAAAAATTAAACATGAAAATGAAACAAAAAATTAAATTATTTGATCCATATGTGGATAATTCAGAAAAAAATGCTATTCTTAAAACACTTGATAGCCATTTTTGGGCATCGGGAAGTGGTACAGGTAATGTAAAAAAATTTGAAATAGAATTTCAAAAATACGTTCAATCTAAAAGTTGTATTGCCGTGAATAGTGGAACTTCTGCATTAAATCTTGCCTTATCTATGATTGATATTAAGAATAAAGAAGTAATTCTTCCTTCTTTATCCTTTGTTTCTACTGCACATGCAGTTTTACTAAATGGTGGAAAACCTGTTTTTGTTGATATTGACCCAAAAACATTATGCATAAATCCTGATGAAATTAAAAAACATATCACATCTAAAACTAAACTTGTTTTACCTGTTCATTTTGCAGGTATGCCTTGTGATTTATCAGAAATTCAAAAAGTTTGTGATTCTTATGATATTAATTTTATTGAAGATGCTGCACATGCATCGGGTTCAACATTTAAGAATAAAAAAATTGGTTCTCATGGTTTTGCAGTTTGTTTCAGCTTTCATCCTGTGAAAAATCTTGCAATGCCTACTGGTGGAATCATTTCATTAAATGATAAAAATTACAAAATCCACGAAAAAAAATTACTTTCACGTAGATGGTGTGGTATTACTAATAGGACTAATTTTGTTTATGATGTTAAAGAAATTGGATGGAATTATTATATGAATGAATTTTCAGCTGCAATTGGAATTTCACAATTGAAAAAATTAAATAAATTAAATAAAATTCGTAAAAAAATTGCTAAAAGATATGACAATGAAATTGAAATTTCATCAAAAATATCTTTTTCAAATGATTGTTCTTATCATTTGTATTGGATTCAAGTAAAAAATAGAAATTCATTTATGAAACAAATGACAAATTCTGGAATTGAAACTGGCATTCATTACAAACCAATACATTCTATGTCGATGTATACTTCAAAACATAATTTACCATTAACTGATGAAGTAGGCAAAAAAATTGTTTCACTCCCAATTCATCCAAACCTTTCAGAATTTGATATTGATAAAATAATTAAATCCGTAAATCAATTCTCTAAATAGGAATACTTAACAAATTAAAATAATTACATGTAATACTATGAAATCTAACTTGGATCAAATTCATTTAAAATCGGTTTCTAAACTTGATTATGATTTTCTATACGATTTATTGAAACAACGAAAACCTGAAGTGAATATTTCTCATAAAAAAATGCCGACAATGAAACAGCATGAAAAATTTGTTTCTTCAAAACCTTATAAAAAATGGTATGTGATAAAACTCTTGAATGAACCTATCGGTTCAATTTATTTATCTTTTCAGAATGAAATAGGATTTTTTTTAAAGAAAGAATATGATAAAAATATTCTATGCAATTATATTTTAAATTTATTTATTAAAAAAAATCCTCAATCTGAATATTTTGTAAATATTAACCCTAAAAATAAAAGATCAAGTAGATTTTTTCAAAATTATGGTTTTACATTGTTACAAAAAACATACAAATTGTGAATTATTAATTAAAATTTTATATTAATTTTGCATTTGTGATTATATTTTTTAAGTCATTTTTAGAAATTTTTTCAACATTATTGGATGCATAATTTTCAAATTTATTTAATTTTTTAATATTTGGATATATTTTAGATAATTCTAACATTGATTTGGTACTTAACGCTGGATTTAATATCATATACATATCATTAATCTCCCAACTATGTGGAATTTCATATTCATTAATCAGAACTTCGTTTAATTTTTCTCCCGTTCTAATTCCTGTTATTTCTTCACCTGTATTTTTTAATAATTCAAATAATGCATTTTTTAATTCATTAATTTCATATGCTCTAATCTTAGGTATAAAAATTTCAGAACCTTTTCCTTGGTATAATGCATTAAGAATAAAATCTAATGCTTCATCCATTGTTATACTAAATCGTGTCATTTTAGAATTAGTAATTGTTAATTGTTCATTTTTTTTTATTTTTTCAATAAATTTTGGAACCACTGATCCACTACTTCCAAGAACATTTCCATATCTAACAGCAATAAATTTTGTAGGGTGTCTTTTTTCATTTAAATAATTATTTGCAGAAACAAATAATTTTTCCATCAATAGTTTTGTGGCACCATAAGTGTTTAATGGTGAAACAGCTTTATCAGTTCCGATACAAACAACTTTTTTTACATTATTTGATATTGATGCAGCAATTACATTTTCTGATCCTATGATGTTAGTTTTAATTGATTCAAATGGATTGTATTCTACTTTAGGTACATGTTTTAACGCTGCAGCATGAAAAATATAATCAACATCTTCAAATGCTAATTCTAAACGAGATAAATCTCTGACATCCCCAATGAAAAATCGTAATCTTTTATCTTGAAATTTTTCCTCCATTTCAATTTGTTTGAGTTCATTTCTACTGAAAATTCGTATTTGATTTACTTCTGTTTTTAAAAGCCTATTTGTTAATGCTTGACCAAGCGAGCCTGTACCTCCTGTAATTAAAATATTTTTTCCATTAAACATAGATGTATTCAAATTATTCATATTATGCTTATCGAGATATTGCTAGTATTTGGATTTATCTAATAATTTTCACTATTTTTAACAAAAAATAATTCTTGATTTACTAGTAATAATCTTATCATAATAGGCTAAATCAATTTTGATACTAATTTATGTAGAATAAAATTTAGATAACATTGATATTTCATAACAATATGGCAAAACCAAATATTTTACTCATAGTAATTGATTCATTACGTTTTGATAAATGCCATGGCCCCAAAAAATCATCTTTTACACCTACTATTGATTCATTAATTAAAAATGGAATTTATTTTGAACAAACAATAAGTTCTGCCGCATCAACAATTTTGGCAGTTGGAAGTCTCCTTACAGGTTTATATCCATTTAGAAATGGATTGGGTGGGACAGGATATCAAAAATTAAATCCTAAAATAACAAATCTTGCGAAAATTCTAAATGCTAATGGATACACAACATATGCTACAGCGCCTGAAATTGCTAATGATTTTGGATTAACATGTGATTTTCAAAATCCTGACTCATCTTATGATAATTATTTTAGTCTGTTTTCAGGTTTAGGTGATGAAATATTAACTAAATTTAAAAATGAACATTTCCAAAGTCCATGGTTTTTTTATATTCATTTATTTGATTTACACTCTCCAGTAATTTTACCGTCTTCTTTTAATGATGCAAAATTTGGAATTAGTCAATATGAAAGAATGGTTTCTGCAATTGATGATTGGTTATCCAAACTTTTAAAATTTATAGATCAAAAAAATACAATAATCATATTAACTTCAGATCATGGAGAGTATATTCCTGTATTAAATACTGCAAATGGATTAATTAATTTAGAATCATCAAGCACAGAAAAAAATTTATGGAAAATAGGAAATAAAATCCCAAAAAATCTTCTTCCTATTAAAAAGAAAATAGCTCTTACAATTCGTTCTTCTAGAAAAAAATTGAAATCATCAAAAATTAACAGTGAAAATCTTTCAGTATATGAAAAACGAGTATTATTTGATTCACGAATGTTTACCGGTCATAGAATGTATGATGATCTTTTACGAATTCCTCTTATTTTGAGTGGCCCTGAAATACCTCAAAATAAAATCATTACAAATATGGTTCGTCAAGTAGATATTTTACCAACAATCCTTAGTTTGCTATCTATATCACCACCACCCGATATAGATGGTCAAAATTTACTTCCAATGATGAATAAAAAATATGATGAAGAATTAATTTCATATATTGAAAGTCCTCCATCTGTTGAAAATGAATCAATGAAATATATCGGAATTAGGACATCTAAATACAAATTTATTCAAAATATTAAAGGTAAAAAATTCTATGAATTATATGATTTAGAAAAAGATCCTTTAGAGGAAAAAAATATTTTTGATGAAAATGCTAATCAAGTAAAAATCGCTGAAAAATTATTAGATGAAATAAGAAACAAAAAACCATTACAAAAAAATATTGAATTTGAAAAAAATGAAAAACAAAAAATTGATGATGTCTTAAAAAAACTTGGTTACACTTGAATTATTTCTAGTGTGGAAAATTTTTAATAATATGAATTATTGGTTATTAACTATAAAATCTTCCTAGCCGTACTTAAGTTCTGTAACTTATTCATTAGAAAGCAATTATTAAACATAAATCTAATACCTTTTAGATTTTTTATGGTGATTATTTGATTTGGGATAATTTTAAGAAAAATAAAGCGTTAATCGGATTATCAACAATCGGATTTGGAAATATTATTGGTGGGGCAATTTCATCAATTTTTTGGCTTGTTCTTGCAGGAATGTTGGATACCGAAAGTTATGGTCAATTAAGTTATTTCTTGGCAATAATGGGTGTATTTTCAGTAGTTGCAATGGTTGGTGGACAATATACCATGCAAGTTTACACTTCTAAAGGATTAAAAATTGAAGCTACATTGTATCTGGTTTCAACCATTTCTAGTTTAATTGTAGGGTTGATACTTTATTTTATTTTTAATGATATTGGATTAACATTGCTAATTATCAGTGTAAGTTTACTAAATTTTTATTTTGCAGAATTGATTGGAAAAAAATTATTTTCAAAATATAGTTTGATGATTATTTTACAAAAAATCTTATTTGTCATATTTTCATTATCTCTGTATTATGTTATAGGTCTTGAAGGAATTTTAATTGGATATGCTTTATCAAATTTCATTTTCATAAAACATGTATATAATATTTTCAAAAAAGAAAAATTTAATTTAACTTTTTTAATAGAAAAGAAAAAAATAATCTTTTCAAATTATCTAACTGAGTTAACTGCAACAGCACGAAATCACATAGATGAAATTTTAACTGTTCCATTATTTGGATTAATGTTTTTAGGAAATTATTTTCTAGCTATTCAAATTATTACATTAATGAATATAATTCCTGGAATTGTAATAAAATATACTATTGGTGAAGATTCTAGGGGAATTTCTACTTCAAAAATTAAATATATAACAATAATTACATCATTTCTTTTAGCCATTATTGGTGCACTAATTTTACCTACAATACTACCAATCTTTTTTCCACAGTTTACTGAAACTGTTTTATTAATTCCAATTCTTTGTTTTGCAATAATTCCTAGAACTATTTTTGTAATGTTGATGTCTTCATTTCTTGCTAAAGAAAAAAATCTTCATAATGTTATTGGAAATATTGTTACAATCAGTTTGTTAGTAGTTGGAATCTCTATATCTTATCTATTTTATGGTGAAATTGGAGTTGCCTATTCATATTTAATTGGAACTTCTGGTGGTGCCATATATTTATTAATTATTTCTTTTATCCTAAAAAGAAACACAATGAAAATTTAATCAATATATCAAAATTCATTGAAAGATTAAAACATACTAATTTTTTAATAATTCATTATGTCTAAACCAAATGTCTTACTAGTTGTCATTGATTCATTGAGAGCCGATAAATTTTTTGGAACAGAAAAAACTTCCTATACTCCAAATTTTGATGAAATGATTAAAAATGGTATTTATTTTGAACAGGCAATTAGTTCTGCAGATGCCACATTACTTTCATGGGCTGGAATCTTTACTGGAAGACATCCATTCAAAACTGGAATTCGATCTTCCCGATTTAAGAAATTAAATAAAAATACAACAACTTATTTTGATATTTTAAAAAAATCTGGTTATAATTTTTATTCATTTTTACCTATTTCTGGAAAAGTTGTTGGAATTTTTCCAGACTTTGAAAATATTGATTGTTATGATACTATGCCTAGATTCAACATGGGTTTAGATGAAAAAATTCAGGATTTTTTTTCATCCGCAAAAAAAGAACCCTGGTTATGTTATATTCATTCATACAATTTGCATTTTCCTGTACTTCCTCCTCATGGATTTAATGATGAAAAATTTGGAATTAATAATTATGAAAAACAAATATCATTGATCGATAATTCAATTAAAAAACTTATGGAATCAGTTGATTTGAAAAATACTTTAGTTATTTTCACTTCAGATCATGGAGCATATTTTCCTACAGTAATTAATAATGGGAAAAAAATTAATTTTGAAACTAAAGGCAATATTCAAAATTTAACAATAAGTGTATCTAGTAAAGTTCCTAAACAACTACATTCGATAAAAACTAAATTATTTTTAATTATAGAAAAAATTAAAAAGAAAAAAAGATTGAATATAATTAATAATTTAGATTTAAAACCACATGAATTAAGAGGACTTCTTCACCAAAGAAGTAATTCTGATAATTTCCTTTTTGATGATTTAGTTCATGTTCCATTATTATTTTTAGGTAGCGGTATAAATAATAATAAAATTGTTTCACAACAAGTTAGATTAATTGATTTATTTCCTACAATTTGTGATTTATTAAAAATTGAAAATCCTGTTGATATTGACGGGAAAAGTCTTGTGCCTTTAATTGAAGGGAAAAATCAAGAAGAATTTCCAGCATATTTTGAAAGTTCACCACTTGTGCAAATAAAAACTAATGATGTGATAGGAATTCGAACATCTAAATATAAATATTTTCGAGATAGATACAATCCTAAAAAAAGAAATTTTCTTTTTAATCTTGAAAAAGATCCTTTTGAAAATAACAATCTTGCAAATAATTCAAAAGTTATCGAAGAGATGGAAAATATTTTACTGCAGATAACTAATAATTATAAATTTCTTGATGATGGACAAACAATTAAAAATACTGATAATGAAGATACAGAAAAAATTGAGAACATTTTAAAAAAATTGGGATATGTTTAATTATTTTTATTTTTAGTAATGTTTTAGAATGTTAGATTTATTGAATTATTATGCCTAAAAATGAAATTATTTTAAAAAATATGAAGTTGTTTAATTCAAAATCTTCTATGTTAAAATTATTAAAAAATCAATTAAAAAAATCAAAAATTGAAAAAATTTATGATTTTTCTGTAAATGAATGGAATAATGATCCGAATTCTATTCTTAATGATATCTCTAGAGAATTTTCTGGAAATATAATAATTCGCAGTTCAGCAAAAGGAGAAGATTCTCTAGAACAGTCACAAGCTGGTAATTATGAAAGCATTTTAAATATAAACCCAAAATCAAAAACTCAAGTTAAAAAATCAATTAAATTTGTAGCAAATTCATATACAAAAAAAGGTAATCTAAACAATCAAAATTTAATACTTATTCAAACTCAAACTGAAAATATAAAAATTAGCGGTGTAATTTTTTCAAAAACTCCTGATTTTGGTTCTCCTTATTATGTGATTAATTATGAAATGAATGGTTCAACAGATGGTGTTACAAAAGGTATTGTTAATAATACAATCAAAATTTTTCGAAATACACATTTAAAAGATTTAACAATAACGTGGAATTTATTATTAAAATCAATTCAAGAAATTGAACAATTATTGAAAAATACTTTTTTAGATATTGAATTTGGAATAACAAAATCAAATACAGTTGTAATTTTTCAAGTTAGACCACTAACAACATTGAATGATAAAAAAATTTCACTCGGGCAAAAAATTTCCAAATCCATAGAGAGTTCTAAAAATAAATTCTCTAAAAAATCAAAAGAAAAATTCCTCATAGGTAAACAAGTCATTTTTTCCGATATGACTGATTGGAATCCTGCTGAAATAATTGGAAATAATACAAATTATCTAGATTATTCTATTTATGAAAATTTGATAATGAAAGAAGCATGGCATAAAGGTCGTTCGAACATTGGATATCAACCTCTAAAAAATCAAAATTTAATGGTAAAATTTGGAAATAAACCATATATCGATACTAGAGCAAGTTTTAATTCACTTATCCCAAATAATGTTAATAAAAATTTAAGAAAAAAACTAATGAATTTTTATTATCAAAAACTAAAAAATTACCCTCATTTACATGATAAAGTTGAATTTGAAATTCTTTTCACTTGCTATGAACCATTTATTGAAAATAGATTAAAAGAATTAAAATCACATAATTTTTCTGATTCTGAAATTTTAATTTTAAAAACAAATTTACTCGATTTTACTAATAATCTTATTCAAAATTTTAATAAAATTTCTAAAGAAAGTTATGAATCAATTGAATTAATGAAAAAAAATAGACTAAAAATTTTATCTGATTTAAAAAAGAGTAAAAATACACCTAAAGAAATTCTAATTGCTTCAAAACTTTTGCTGGATGATTGCAAAAAACTAGGAACAATTCCGTTTTCAACCATGGCACGACTTGCTTTTGTTTCTTCTATTATACTTAAGAGTATGGCAAAAAATGGAAAAATATCTGAAAAAACTGTTGAAATATTTATGAATTCAATTAATTCACCTTTGTCAAATTTTCAAAATGATCTACAAAATTTTTCAAATAAAAAAATTACAAAAAAAGATTTTCTAGAGAAATATGGTCATCTTAGACCTGGAACATATGATATAACTGCAATGCGTTATGATAAAGATCCTCAATTTTTAAAAGACATTAGTTCTTCAAATTATCACATACAAAATCATGAAATTTCAAAAGATTTTGATATTAATCTTGATTTAAAAGAGTATGGTTTAGATTTTACTGAAATTGATTTTTATGATTTTGTAAAAAAATCAATTGTTCAACGAGAAGAATTGAAATTTGAATTCACAAAAAATCTTAGTGATGCATTAGAGCTTATTGCTGAAGTAGGATCTAAATTAAATTTTTCAAGAAAAGAAATGGCATATTTAGATTATAAAATAATTTTTAACGATTTTATAAAATATAAAAAAAATGACTTAATTTTTAAATGGAGAAAAAATATAATTAAACGAAAAAATAATAAATTTCTAAATGATCATATTGTATTGCCCCCATTAATTATTTCAGTAAATGATTTTAATATTATTAAATATCCAATCGCAAAACCCAATTTCATTACAAATAAAAAATTCCCTGCCAAAGTAATTCATATTGATAAAATTGAAAAAGTCAATGAATTAATGAACAAAATTGTAATTCTTGAAAATGCTGATCCTGGTTATGATTGGATTTTTTCTCATAATTTAGCAGGATTAATAACAAAATATGGTGGTGTTGCATCTCATATGGCAATAAGATGTGCAGAATTAAATCTCCCTGCAGCAATAGGTTGTGGGGAATTATTATATGATAAATTACTTAATTGCTCAAAAATATATCTTGATTGTAAAAATTCACAGGTTACCATTTTAGAACATGAAAAATCTGATAAATACATTGAAGAAAAAAGATTATTAAAATCACTTGGATATATTAAATAAAAATTTGACTGAAAAAAAAATACCACGAATTGGAATATCTTTTAGAATTGTAAATGCTATAGGTTATGAAGAAAAGAGAGATGCAATTAGTCATGATTGGCCAAAATTTTTAGAAAAAATTAATGTATTACCTATTTGGATTCCAAATACAATTTCTAACATTGACTCATTTTTTAACGAATTAGATATAGATGGTATTATTTTGTCTGGAGGTGATGATATTGGACAAACTCCTGAGCGTGATAAAACAGAAACTTCATTAATTAATTATGGGATAAAATATAATCTTCCTATTATTGGTGTATGTAGAGGAATGCAAATTCTTAATCAATATTTTAATGGTTCTTTAAAAAAATCAATTTCAAAAACTCATGTTGGAAAAGAACATTCACTAATTATTCGAGAAAAGTTTTTTTTAAATACATTTCCTTCAGAAATTATAGTAAACTCATTTCATGATAATATTATAACTTCACAAAATCTTGGAAAAAATTTAACATCTTTTGCAGAAACAAAAAGTGATAAAACTATTGAAGGATTTTTCCATAACACTTTTCCAATATTGGGAGTAATGTGGCATCCTGAACGAGAACAAAAAAGATTTGATGAATTACTTATAAAAAATTTTTTGAAAAAAAATGAATAATAAACCTAAAGTGATAATCCTTACAGCAGGTCAAGGAAAACGATTACTACCGCTGACCACAAATAATCCTAAATGTTTAGTGAAACTTTTTGGGAAAAGTTTGTTGGAATGGCAGATGGATATATATGAAAATTTTAAAATAAATGATATTTCTGTTGTTAAAGGCTATTTTCAAGAAAAAATTAATATTTCTAATGTAAATTATTTTATCAATTCCAAATATGCTGAAACCAATATGGTTGAAACCCTTTTTTGTGCTAGAGAAAAAATGTTTGACTCGATAATTGTTTCATATGGTGATATTATTTTTGAAAAAGAAGTTTTTGAAAAATTATATTGTGAAACTGAAGATATTTCATTAATTATAGATAAAAACTGGTTAGAATATTGGAAAATTCGTTTTGATAATCCATTGGATGATGTTGAAAGTATGAAAATTAATTCTGAAGGATATATAACCAATATTGGTCAAAAAGTAAAAAATTTGGAAGATATTCAAGGACAGTATATAGGATTAATGAAATTTCAAAATGATGGATTGAAATTTTTGACATTATTTTATGATAAATCTAAATCTATAGCAAAAAATGGGAAAAACCCTCTAAATTCTAATTTATCTTTTGAAAAATCGTATATGACAGATCTTCTCCAAGGAATGATAGATGAAGGATATAAGATAAAGGCAATTCCAATCAATAGTGGTTGGTTGGAATTAGATTCTTATGATGATTTTTTAAAATATGATCTTATGTCAAAAGAAAAAACAATGTCTAAATTTTTCAATATATATAAAAATTAATTTTTTTCAATTAATTTAATAGTAATTTTTTTATTTTTAAAAATATGACCTCTCAAGATTTTAACATAATTTTGATAAATATTGATGGTTTTAGAAAAGACAAGATTCCTTTATGTCCTAATCTAAATGATATTAAAGAAAATTCACTATTTTTTTCTGAAATGAATACTGTTGCACCATACACATTTGCATCATTACATAGTGTTTTTTCAGGATTATATCCATCAAAAAATGGTGTTAACGGATATTATAATATTTTTAAATTCAAAAAAGATGAAATCATAACATTTCCTCAATTATTACGAAAATCAGGATATTATACATCATATGATATAATTGATGATTCTGTCATTCCGAGTCAAGGATTTGATGAAAAAAATGTTTTTGATGAAAAAACAGTTGATTTTTCAGCTCGACACACTGAAATGATTAAAAGATTATCATCTAAAAAAAAATTCTTTCTTTTTTTACATTATACTGAAACCCATAAACATCTAGTAGATGCAGTTATTCAAAAATATAAGCAAGAAACTAATGATGATGAATATTTTAATAATAAAGAAGAAAATAATGATAGATTTAATTCTTACATGCCTTACTGTGACAATTACATTAAATCTATAATAGAAGTTTTAAAACAAGAAAAAATCTATGACAACACTATTCTAATTCTTTTTGCAGATCATGGAACCAGTTTAGGCGAGAAAAAAGGAGAAAAATTTTATGGTGTTTATGTTTATGATTATACAATAAATGTATTTTGTATATTGAAAATTCCAAATACTGGAAAAAATGAAATTTCAAAACAATGTAGTACTTTGGATATTTTTCCAACCATTTTAGATTTGGCAAATATTTCAAAAGAAAATTTATTAGATCTACAAGGGAAAAGTTTGTTAAATTTTTTGAAAACTCCCAGTGAAGAAGATAGGCAAGTTTTTGTTGAAACGGGAGGACTATATGGCCCTTGGCCGTCTCCCGATACACATAATATTTTTTGCATAAAATCAAACAAAAAAAAATTGATTTTTAATAAAACCCCTAAAACTTGGGAATTCTATGATTTAAAATTAGATCCTGATGAAAAAAATAATATTTATGACGAAGAATTAGATGTGATAAAAAAGTATAAGCAAATTTTAAAAAATCATTTTTTAGAAAATAACATTGATTGTAAACTATGATTCATACAAGTTTCTTATTTTTTAATTCTGAAAAAATTATCTCTGCAATTTTTTCATTTCCTTCCTTTGAATAGTGACCTCCATATTCATTATTATCAGAATATAATTGATCAATATTTTTTTCTTGAATTAAATATTTAGTTACATCAATGAAAATCAAATCATCTATATTTTTTAATTTTTGATTAAAACTTTCATAAAAATGATAATTTTCTTTGATAAATAATATGTCATCTTTTTGTGGAAGCCACATAAAAATAGGCACAAATTTTTTTGCTGAATAATTTACAAATTCTTTAATAATTTCTTCAAGCAGAATTAATGAATTTTCATCTGTAAATAATTTAATCCTCCAATTTAGATTTATTTTCATTATAACTTCCATTGGGTTCCATGCAATATCTTTTACATTCATATTGTTAGATTTTCTTCTTTCAATTTTATTTACAAAATTTATTATTTTAAAATTTCTTGAAAAATTTTTTAAAATCGTTAAACTATATGGAAAATTAATTATTTCTTTTTTAAATTTATTTTTATAAAAAAAATCATTTTTTTGAATATAAGGTATTTTTTCTCCATATCTAAAAAATTTCTCTTCATCATCTATTGGATTTTTTAATAATTCTAATTTCCCTTCATTGAATTTGAATTTTGGTTTAAATCCAAATGTATTCCCATATTCATAATAGTGTTTCCACATACTCAAAATTCTACTAATTGTATCTGGAACCACCCCCATCAAAACAATTTCTGTATTATTTGATGAAAATTCTCTTTTTAATCTAAGCAGTGCTTGATCAATTCCATAATTCCCTACTCCAAAATTTTGAACATTTGTTTTTGATAGTTTGGATAACTGATATTCCCAAGTTTCATTATCATTAACCTGTCTACAAAATGTAAAAGAATCACCATAACAAGAAATTTTTATATTATTGATTTTACTAAAAGAATTTTTTCTAGAACCTTTTTCATCAATATTCCAAAAAGTTTTTCCATATTTTCCTATTTCTTCATGAGATGTATTTGGTTTTCTAACCCATCCTAATTCTGAATCATATCCATGCTCAAAAAATTTTTCAAGACCTATTTTACTTAATGATGGTTTTTCATCTTTTTTAATTATTAACCAGGGAAATTGTTTATTAACATCTATTACAATTTTTTTAATAATTAATTCAATGAATACCCATATTGCTAAAATTGTAATTAATATAATTTCAATCATTTAATTAAAATCACCAAAAATCATTTAATTTCTATCTTTTAGAAGTCTCACAATTGAATGTAAAATTGATGCACTTATCATGAGAATTATTCCAATTGTAAAAGATGCACCACCAATTAATGCAATGTTTGTAATTAATTCACCTTGTTCGATATAAATTTGGATTGACCAAATGGAAAAAAATATTCCTATTAAAAGAAAACAAATTCCTGGAATTCCATAAAAAGTAAGAGGTCTTTGAATAGCTACGTATTGGAGTGTACTAAAAATTACAGATGAACCATGTGATATGGGATTGTGAGTTGATGTATCTCCTTCATATTTTATTATTATTGGAACTTCAGTAATTCGATAACCATTTTTTTGTGACTTCATAAGAATTTCTGTTGAAATACCCATTCCTTTTTCTGATGGTGATATATTTTGTAAAATTTTTTTGTTGTATGCACGAAAACCACTTTGTGAATCAGAAATATTTGTACCTCCAACAACATTGGTTAATTTTGTTATAGCTTTTATTCCAAATTTTCTATATTTGGGCATTTTTTGATTTTCATTTAAAAATCTTGATCCTATTACGATGTCTGCTTTATCATCAATAATTTTTTCTAGAATCTTTTCTATATCTTCAATTCTATGTTGCCCATCGGCATCAAATGTGATTAATACATCAAAATCTAACTCTTTAGATTTGTTAAAGATTGTTTTAATTGCAGAACCATAACCTTCATTTTTTTCATGTTTGATTACAGTTGCACCCAATTTTCTTGAAATTTGAGATGTCATATCAGAAGATCCATCATCGCAAACAAGAATATTCTCATATTTTTGCTGCAGTTTAATTATAATTGAGCCTATATTCTTTTCTTCATTAAAAGCGGGAATTCCGATTCCAATTTTCATAAAACCCATTTTCTGGATTACTATTTAAATTTCAAGTCGAGGCTATATTATATGATTATATTTTTCCATAAAAAAATTATATATTATTCTAGTTGTTTTTAACAATATTTAGATGAAACCTAATATTTTTTTATTATTAATTGATTCTTTACGTGAAGATAAATTTAGAAAATTTTGTGAAACTCACCCTAACTCCAATTTTAAAAATCTCATGGAAAACGGTATTTATTTTTCACAATCTATTTCTCAAGCTGATGCAACTTTATTGTCTTTATCAAGTATTTTTACAGGTTTATTCCCATTCAAAACTGGAATAAGATCTGAAAAATTCAATAAAATGCGTTCTGGTGTAAATACATTTTTTAAAAATTTAAAAAAATCTGGATATAATTTTTATGGTTATTACCCCACAGTAGTTGATTTAACAAATATTTTACCACAATTTCAAAATGATGACAGTGGTAAATTTTCTTCACCATGTATTACAAAAGATATAGATAAAAAAATTGTGAAATTACTTGATAATTTGAATTCTTCATGGTTTGTATATTTACATTGTATGGATTTACATGATCCGATACATATACCAAAAAAATTTGATGATAAAAAAATTAAAACTACTTATGAAAAACAAATAATGGCAATTGATAAAAGTTTAGGTGATATTATAAAAAAAATTGATTTAGAAAAAACTATTTTTATTTTAACATCGGATCATGGTACATATTTAAAACAACTTGAAATTTCAAACAAAATAATTAATTTTGAACATAATTCTTCGTTTGATTCTATTCAAAGAAAAATTGGGAAAAAAATACCAAAAAAATTTGATTTTATAAAAAATAAAGTTTTTTTCAATTTAGTTGAACAAAAAAGAACTAAACAAACAAATGAAAGTGAAAAACTTTCTTTAACATCATATCAAAAACGAAATCTGTTATCTCAAAAATTCAATCCCGAACATGATTTATTTGATGAATTGATTAGAGTGCCGTTATTTTTTGCTGGATGTGGGATAGGAAAAAATAAAGTGATCGATACTCAAGTAAGAAGTGTAGATATATTTCCAACATTGTTGTCAATATTAGATTTGAAATTTGATGAAAAACACCTTGATGGGAAAAATTTAGTTCCATTGTTAAGTGGTCAAAAATATGATGAATTAAATGCCTATTTTGAAACAAATCCCTTGTTAACTTTTGAATCAAAAGATTCAGTAGGAATTCGTACTTCTGACTATAAATTTTTCAGAGATAAAAATGATCGAAATTCCCGAATTCATTTGTATGATTTAAAAAATGATCCTTATGAAAATTTTAATATTTTTGACACAAACAAAATTCTAGTAAAAAAATTTGAAAATCAACTTTCACAGTTTTCTACCGATAAACTTGATTTGTCAGAAAATGAACAATCAGACCTTATTGAAAATGAATTAAAAAAATTGGGATATGTATAAATTTAAAAACAAATTTTTTAGATGATAGAAAGAAGTCATATGAAAAAAAATTTAATTATTCTTATGATTGATGGTGGGAGATTTGATCGAGTAACAAAATCACCCTATTTTCAATCCTTAAAAAACAATTCAATATGTTTGTCACAACCCATAACTTATGGACCTCATACAATAGCTGCCATGCATGCAGTTTTTAGTGGTACTTATGGTTCACGTACTGGTACAAACAGTTATTGGTCAACATACAAATTTAAAAAAGAAAATTTTAAAACCATAACAGAATATCTTCATGAAGAAAATTTCTATACTCTAGCAGATGTAGTAAATAATCTTGTTATACCAAAACAAGGATTTGATGAATTTATTGTTCATGATGAATTAAAAGATAATCTTACTGAGAAACATATTGATTTTCTCAAAAAAATGAAAGTGAAAAATGAAAATAAGCAAAATTTCTTTCTTTATTTACAGTATAGTAATATTCATACTGGAATAATGAATGAAGTTCTAAAAGTTTATGATAATTTCAGCACAGAATACTTTGAAAATAAATCAAAAAATGAACAAAGATATGATTATTTATTTTCAAAAGCAGAAATATATTTAGAAAATATTTTACAAACAATTAATGAATTAGATTTAGAAAAAAATTCAATTATTTTAATTATGTCTGATCATGGAATTAGTGTAGGTGAAAAAATTGGTGAACGAGCCTATGGAGCTTTTTGTTATGATTACACTCTTAGAACTTTTGCATATTTTTTGATTCCTGATATTCCATCCATAGAAATTTTACAACAAGTTCGTACAATTGATTATATGCCGACAATTTTAGATTATTGTCAAATATCTCTTGATACTACGTATGATGAAATTGATGGAGAATCACTAACTCCTTTATTTCGAGGAGAAAAACTTTCAGAAAAATATGCATTTTCAGAAACTGGAAATCCTTTAAATGATAATGCACCTCCTAAAGAACCCAATACACATTCAATTAGGACATCAAATTGGAAAATGATCTACAATTCATATGATGATACTAAGGAGCTCTATGATCTCAAAAATGATCCACATGAAATGGAAAATCTAATTGGAAAAAAATTAGAAATTGAAAAAATATTGTTTGATGAAATTAAAAAAACAATGAATCAATCTTAATGCGAAAACAATTTTTCTGCCCTTTCTATATCTTCTACAGTATCAATTTCACACCATTTTCCATTTATAAAAATTGGTTCAATCTTAATTTTATCATCAATCAATTCTTGAATCATATCCGTCAAATACGCTTTTTCTAAATTTGGTGCATCATGAAATTTTTTATTATTTATTTTTTCTAAGTTCTTATATTTATCGACAAATATCTTTGAACCTTTTTCAGAAAAAACCATGGGGCCTAAAAATTCACCTATGACTTCATTTGGCTTATTTTTTGAAATATTTTTTTTAATTTTTAAAATTATTTTTTCTTTTAACAATACGTTATCTGCTTCAGATTTTGGATGCAAGTTTCTACCCGCATAATTTTTCTCCCAATCTAAATCAATTGGAATTCCAATATCTCCATTAAAATTCAATAATTGTTGTAATATTTTTTCTTCAAAAACTAAATCTGAATATGATGTAATTATTTTTCCATTAAACATATTTTTTGCAGCCATAAGACTACCTAAAACATCATGTTTCTCGTGATTTTCATCATTAACATATACTACATCTGAAAAACCAAAATCTTTGTATGGTCCAGTAATGATTACAATTTCTTCAATTTTATTTTTTTTGAATAATTCAATTTGTCTTTTTATAATAGATTTTCCATTAATTTCTAATAATCCTTTAGGTTTTTTATTAGTAATTTCACCTAATCTTGTAGCACTTCCAGCAGCTATTATTATAACACGCATTTTCTATTTTAATGATTTCATGAATCTTTCTTTAATCTTTTTGGGTGAAATATCTACTCTAATACTTTTATCTCCACCCTTTTCAATTTTAACATGAATAAAAATGGGACCTGACTCATTTTTAATTTTAGAAATAATTTTACTGATTTGATTTTTTGTTGATACTTTGAATGTTTTAATTTTTGCAGCTTGTGCAATTTTCCCTAAATCCACATGACTAGAATTGGTTGGTTGTCCCCCTGTTGAATCATGTGAACTATTATCAAATACAATATGAACAAAGTTTTTTGGTTTAAGTGACCCAATAGTAACTATGGATCCTAAATTCATGAGAATATTACCATCTCCATCAAAAACATATACTTTTTTCTTTGGATTTTTTAGTGCTACTCCTAATCCTATTGATGAGGCTAATCCCATTGATCCAATCATGTAAAAATTACTTTCTTTTTCACCTGTTTCAAATAAATCTCTACTCAAAAAACCATTTGCTGAAATAATTGGTTGATTTCCAATTTCATTTACAATTAATTTGACTGCTTCTTTTCTAATCAATAAATTCCCTCTTTACTATCAATCCTACCATGTTTCCTTTTTTCAAATTAGTAATGGCCCAATCACTGGTTTTCTCAAAATTTTTATCGTCAATCACCCTAGATTTTATTCCTAATGTTTTAATTAATTCTGGTTGAATTTTTCCAATCTTCTCGTGTTCAGGTGCATCATTTTTTAAAAATCCTCTCCATCCTATCAACAAAATCATGGGAATGTGATATAGTTGTACAAGAGATGAAATTGTACTTAGCGAATTAGCAAATCCAGCATTCTGCATAAAAACAACTGATTTTTCACCTGACAATGTCATTCCCGTAGTAATTCCAATTGCCTCTTCTTCTCTTGTCGTGATGATAATTTTCTTTTTATTAAGGCCCTCATTGATAAAGTGCTTTATCGTTGAATCTGGTACTCCTACAACATTTTTTATCCCTTTTTTTAATAGAATGTTAAATAACTTTCTTTGTGATTCTTCTTTCAATTGATATAACCCATTTTCTTTAGATCATTTTCTATATTTTTTTCTTGATCAGTTATTTTATACATCTCTTGTAATTTGAAAATATCTTCCATACTTGACATGTTGTATTTTATTTCTTCTAAACTATCTTTTTGAATAATTTCTTTTAGTATTTTTGAAATAACATTGTGTGCAGCACGTAAAGATTGATTTGCATAAATAACCATCTTAATTTTGTGAGATATTAATTCATCTACTTTTACTGATGGATATGATGTGGGTACAACAACTAATGGGATACTGCCTTTCCATTTTTCTGAAAATTCAAAAATTTCATCAGGAGATTTCTCTCTCGAATGTATTAAAATTGCATCTGCTCCTGCATTTTCATATGCATTTGCTCTATTAAGTGCCTCATCAATCCCTTTTTTTGCTATAAGAGCTTCTGTCCTTGCAATTATCATAAAATTTTTATCCAGTTTTGATTCCTTTGCGGCAATAATTTTTGCAACAAAATCCTTTTCTGATAATAATTCTTGTTTAGAATTTTCTAGTAAACTATTTTGTTTTGGAAAAATTTTATCTTCTATGCATATTGCAGCAATTCCGGCAGATTCATATTTTTTTACTAAATGACTTACGTTGCTTGGACCACCAAAACCAGTATCACAATCCGCAATTATTGGGATTGAACATGCATCAGCCATTCTGGATGCTGTAGAGAGAAATTCAGTCATAGTGAGTATACTAGCATCAGGTAATGCATGAGTTGCTGAAATTGCAAAACTTCCTGCCCAAACAGCATCAAAATTACTTAATTCCACTAATTTTGCAGACATTGCATCAAAAGCGCCAGCAACCTTCAAAATTGGTTTTTCATTTAATTTTGTGCGTAAAATATTTGCTCCTTCATTCATGTTAATCGTACTAGTGTAACTGGTGATTTAATCTATAATAACAGATCTTTTCAACACAATTATGTGTGGACTATAAAGCAACCTCCAAAAATAATTTTTGGAGAAAATTCAGTTAGTAAATTCACATTTCCTAAAAAATGCTTAGTCATTACATCTAAAGGGGCAAAATCTAGAGGATGGTTAAATTATTCGGGATTAACTAATCAATTAATTTTTGATAATATTGAACCAAATCCTTCTATAGAAACTACTACTGAAATAATTACAAAATTTCAAAATTCGGATTTTACTCATATTATTGGAATGGGTGGAGGAAGTTCAATGGATGTTGCAAAATATTGTGCGTTTAAAATGAATAAGTTAAAAATTATGATTCCAACCACTTTTGGCAGTGGAAGTGAAGTAACTAGAATTTCGGTTCTAAAAGTTGGGGGTAAGAAAAAAAGCTTCCATGATGACAAAATATTTGCAGATATTGCAATAATAGATTCGTATTTTATAAAAAATTCATCAAATGAAATTATTAAAAATTCTGTAATTGATGCATGTGCACAAGCAACTGAAGCATATCATAGTAAATTATCTAATCCATATACAAAATTATTGTGTGAAAATGCGTTTAATATTTTAGAAAATGCAATTTTGAATAAAACATATGAAAAATTACCTCTGGGTTCTTTGATATGTGGATTAGGGTTTGGGAATAGTTCAACAACACTAGGTCATGCATTATCCTATGTATATTCAAATGAGGGTTATTCTCATGGGCATGCATTAGCATATACAACCCAAATTGCACATAAATTCAACAATTCAAAATTTTACGAAAGATTTAAAAAAATTGTAGATACATTACAATTTTTACCCATAAAAATATCTACACCGCTTGATAAAGCAGCAGAATTAATCTTAACTGATAAAAAACACTTAGATAATAATCCAAAACCTATTTCTAAAGATCAGATAATTAAATTGCTTAAAAATATTAATTTATCAAAATAAAAAATTTAATGTTTTCTAATTATACCTAAACCATTACAATTAAAATATTTGTAGAATTTAACATCATCCCTATCTTTAATGTAATCACCAATAGATCTCATAACAGAATTATTTTTTTAATTCAGATAAAATAGATTTGAAGAGATTTCTAGTATTAATATCAATTACTAAAGTGATTCCAACATAAGTTACAATTCCTACAAATAAAATTATCAGGGCTACAGGCAAAAATTCAATAAAATAGGAATCATATATCAATAATGAATTATTTAGAAAATCAATAATGAAGTAAGTTGGAATTAGAGCTAAAAAATATTTTAAAATTGGAAAAAATTTGATTTGAAGTAAGTTCTCCTTTTTGATCCAAATTGAAATAAGTATAGTTGATGGAATTTGTATAACAAAAGAAAGAACTGCCCAAAAAATTATCAATTCTGTCGTAGTAGAAAAATCAATTAGAAATAGAGAGACCGAAAGTGTAATAATGTAAATTGTATATTGAACGAGTTGAATAGAAGGAATTTTAAATAATTTACTCTTAATGAAATCTTTTACTGTAGGATTTAATGTAGAATCAATATTTTCTGTAGCCCTGAGCATTAAATTAAAATTTTCATAAATAGAAAATAGGAAATATCTCATTGTTATAAAAATAACAGCAATACTTACTGATTCATATGCAGGATTTAAAATATAAAGTCCTGCTTTACCTAAAACAATACTTAATACAGAAAATAATAATGCAAAATACATGAAAAGTCTAAAATTTTCATTTAGATATTTACCACGATCATTAGAAAGAAGTTTTGGATAAACTGCTACTGAAATTAATTTTGAATTACTTACAAAACTACCTATTGCTAATGCAGCAGCATAGAATCCAACAATTTCGGGTGATGTTAAAATTGCAACAATTAGAAAATCAAATGTGTGTATAATACTAATCAAGGTAGGATAACCTGGTAACCAAAAACGAGAAATCCAAGTTTTAAAAGTATACAAAGAAAATTTCTCGTGTAGCTGAGTTCTATTAAGATATAAAAATACCACATTGGCAGCAATGAAAGATAAAACTAAAGACAAGAAAACACCATTCAAACCTAAATCAAATGTAAACAAAAAAACAAAGACAAATGGAACTTTGATTAAATCTAAAATCAAATTACCATAACTTGCAATTTGAGGTTTCCAACCAACAGAAACATGTGTAAAAACATTATAAAAAAATTGAAGAGGAATTAAAAGTGCGGCCAATAAAATAGTTGTAAAATTTAAATTTGTAAAATCTAGAACAAGTGTTCCAATAACAACAAATGCTAACGTACCTATAGAAGAAAATAATCCACTTGAAATTATAGCAGTTCTACCAGAAGAATTTCCACGAGCAATCTCCCTAGTAACCCAGTAAGAAATTACCCAGTGAGATGTAATAATGTAAATTACTACACTCAAAATTACACTATATTCTCCGAACTGTTCAACAGTTAGACTACGAGTGATTAGAGTAATGAAAATAAATGCAAAAATTACGCGAATTAGTCCTGTAGACAGATTAATGAAGCCAGTATGTGTTGCTCTAATCTCAGACATGAAACTAAATTTATTCAGTATAATTTATCTTTGATTACTAAAAGAATTTTTCAAATTATATACTTGATAAAATTATTCCTTACATGATTGGATGCATAATTCAGGCAAGAATGGGTTCAACTAGATTACCTGGAAAAATTTTAGAAAAAATTGATGATAAATATACAGTATTAGAGTATACAATTAAGCAATTAAAATGTTGTAAGAAAATTGATAAAATAATAGTTGCAACAACTGAGGAAAAAGAAGATGATGTAGTAGAGAAATATTTGAAATCAAATGGAATTGAATACCATAGAGGGTCTTCAGAAAATGTATTAGATCGATATTTACAGTGTGCAAAAAAATTTTCAGTAGATATAATTATTAGAATTACAGCAGATAACCCACTAATTGATCCACAAATAGTTGATACAATTATTGATGAATATAAAAAAAGAAAATGTGATTTTATAACAAATACGATTAATAGAACTTTTCCTTATGGAACAGAAGTTGAGATTTTTTCTTATGACACATTAGAAAAAGCATGGAAGAAAGCTAAAAAACCATCAGAAAAAGAACATGTAACCATATTTATCAAAGATCCTAAAAATGGATTTAACTTAGAAAATATTACAAACGTTGAAAATTTTTCTAATTTAAGATATACTGTTGATAAAAAAGAAGATTTGGTACTTGTAAAAGAAATTGTAAAAAATATTCATAATAGACCAATTTTGCTACAAGACATTATTGAATTGTATAGAAGAAAATCAAAAATTTTTGAAATAAATAGAAATGTCAAACATGATGGGTATTTATCATCTATAGAAAAAGATGAGAAATATTTTAAATCTAAGAATAAGGAAAGAACGTGATGAAACAAATTAAATTATTTGATCCTTATACAGATAAATTTGAGAAAATTGCTATAAACCGAGTTTTAGAAAGTAATTTTTGGGCATCAGGTTCAGGAAATAATAATGTAAAAAAATTTGAAGAGAGATTTTCAAAATATGTAAATTCAAAGAGTTCCATTGCAGTAAATAGTGGTACTGCAGCTCTTAACTTGACATTGTCTATGTATGATATAAAAAATAAAGAAGTAATTTTACCATCATTATCTTTTGTTGCAACCGCAAATGCAATTTTAGAAAATGGTGGCATCCCAAAATTTGCAGATATTGATGAAAATACATTATGTATAGATCCAAAAAAAATATCCAAATTAATATCAAAAAAGACTAAAGTTATTTTACCTGTTCATTTTGGTGGTATTTCTTCAGACCTAACTGAAATTTCAAAATTATGTAAAGATAATAAAATAAAATTAATTGAAGATGCAGCGCATGCCGCAGGTACGTCATACAAGAATAATAAGATCGGTAGTCACGGAGATTTAGTTTGTTTTAGCTTTCATCCTGTCAAAAATTTAGCAATGCCAACTGGTGGATTAATTTCAATTAATTCTAAAGATCATAAAAAACTCTCAAATATTCTCAAAGAAAAACGATGGTGTGGTATAACTAATAGAAAAGGTGCGGATTATGATGTTAAAGCAATTGGTTGGAATTATTATATGAATGAATTTTCAGCTGCAATTGGGTTAGTGCAATTAAAGAAATTAGATAATATGAATAATAAAAGGAAAAAAATAGCTGAAAAATATTCTAATAAAATTTTACTAGAAAATAAAATGCCTTTTGATAAGGGATGCTCATATCATTTCTATTGGATTAGAGTAAAAAATCGAGAACAATTTAGAGAGAAATTATTAAAAAAAGGAATTGAAACAGGCATACATTACAAACCAATTCATAATTTTAGTTTGTATAAATCTAAAATCAAATTACCAATAACAGAAAAAGTTGGAAAAGAAATTGTTACTCTTCCAACGCATCCAAATATTACAAAAAAGGATTTAGAAAAAATAATTGCAACAGTGAATAAGTTTATTTAATTATAAAAAATCTATTAAAAATTTGTTTTTTCAATAATTCGAATGTGTGAAATTAATTCAGATAATTTTTCTGTATCAATAGAAGTTGATGCATCAGGGCCTTTTGAAGTTTTAAGTTTTACATGTTTTTCAATTATAATTTGTTTAGATTTTTTTTGTTTTTTTAATATAGTAAATAAAATTGCTGCCGTAGTATCCATTGTATGATCAGAAAACCCATCAAAGATAACAGCTTTTTTCCAATTAATTTTTTTGAAATTTAATGGATAATCAGAAATACAATAACAAAAGGTTATATGATTTTTTAAGAATATTTTTTCAATTTTTTTCTTACTTCCACCCATTCCCATACTGATTATTACAGGTTTTTTAGTTCTAGCCTTATTTTCTAATGTTTCAATCGCAAAAGGATCTTTTAACAAACAAGTTCTGGATGCAACTTTGTATCGTTTAACACCTAGAGACTCCAAAAAGGTTACTGCTTCAGGATAAAAAACACTGCACATGAATTCGATTCCAAGTTCATCAGAAATTTTTTTAATTTTTTGAGCTTTATCAAATGTTAATTCAGATTTCTTAATAGTAGCCCATTCAGGGTGTTTTTCAGAATAAAGATCTTTTGCACGCCACATTTGAAATTTTACAGCATCTGCGCCTGCATTTTTACATTCAGAAATAATTTTATGGGCTATTCTTATACTACCTTCCCAATTTGAACCAATTTCAGCAATAATTGTTGTCTTCATGTACTACTTACCAGATATCAAAATTTAACTTTTTTAATGCATAAAAATTAATGGTTTTTAATGAAAAAAGAAAATTTATGCTTTCAGCCAGTGGATGACACAGACTTACGTTTTCTATTTAATTTACTCAAAGAACGTGATCCAAATACAAATATTTCACACAAAAAAATGCCCACATTTGCAGAACATAAACAATTTGTTAAATCAAAACCATATAGTTATTGGTATATTATCAAATTATCACGGAAAAAAATTGGGACTATTTATTTATCTAAAAATAATGAAATAGGCATTTTTATTAAAAAAGAGTATCAAAATAAAGGAATTGCATCGGAAGCATTGAAATTATTAATTAATAGTCATCCTAAAAAAAGATTTTTAGCAAATGTAAGTCCAAAAAATAAATTTTCAGCAAAATTCTTTAAAAATAATAATTTTAAATTAATTCAACATACATATGAACTAGATAATTATTCATTAGATTAGATTTTTAAATATATTTTTCAGTTCATTAATTGGAATTGTGGGAACAATATCTGAGGAATACTCATTCATTCCTTCTAATTTTTTAATATTTTTGTAGGATTCATTAATTGGATTTGAATGAAATGTAGAATAGTGTGGAGGTGTTATAATGTACAAATTTTCATATTCCCAGCTATAACGAACTTCTTCCTTATTAATTAAAGTCTCATGTAATTTTTCTCCAGGTCTAATTCCAATAGTTTTTTCACCAAAATTACCAATCTCTTCTTGTAATGCATTTTTAACATCTAAAATTGAATACGCCCTTAATTTTGGAATAAAAATTTCTGAACCTTGACCTAATTCTGAAGCAGTTAAAATAAAATCTAATGCTTCATCCATAGTTATACTAAATCTAGTCATATTTGGATCAGTTATAGTGAGTTCCATTTTTTGTTTTAATTGCTCTATAAATTTTGGAATTACTGAACCACTACTTCCTACAACATTTCCATATCTAAGTGCAATAAATTTAGTTGCATGTTTTTTTGGATCTAAATAATTATTTGCAGTTACAAATAATTTTTCCATTAATAATTTTGTGGCACCATAAGTGTTCAGAGGAGATACTGCTTTATCAGTACCCACACAAATTGCTTTTTCAACATTATTAATTAAACATGCATCAATTACATTTTGTGAACCTACTACATTGGTTTTAATAGCTTCAAAAGGATTGTACTCTATTTTTGGAACGTGTTTTAATGCAGCGGCATGAAAAACAATATCAATATCTTCAGTAGCTCTAACTAATCTTT
>ENA-OREN01000337-OREN01000337.1-marine-metagenome-genome-assembly--contig:-NODE-337-length-69786-cov-4.837453_pt1 | contig 69786 bp, 76 predicted proteins | sample MGYA00248624_ERZ508555 | MGnify/ENA primary metagenome ERZ508555 (study PRJEB26222, sample SAMN06267773) | marine metagenome | isolation source: Saanich Inlet, British Columbia, Canada | place...
AAGCAAGGTCGAATTTACGCCGCCGCATAAATAAGACGCAGGTATGAGCCGCCGCTCTCTTATGAGTGCGGCGGCATCTGACTCTTTAACCAATCTAGTCGAAAGGAATAACGACTACAGGCGGCCCGCGCCTTGGTCGGCCACCAGTTATGCGAGGTCAGATCGTCGAGTGGAGACGACAAGGACTGTCTTGGAATGCCATTGTCAAAAAGGTTGGCGTCTCTGAGGGTGTAGTTGTATCAGCGTGCCATGAGGTCTTTGGCCTGACGGGAAATCGCATAAAAGTAGCAGACGCTGTAGCGTAGAACCTCGGGCTACTGATCTTTGATCCTCTGCATCAGGTCGCATTTACCGCAGGAGACAGGGGTCAGGCTCCCCCGCAACCACAATAAAAGGTTTGTCCTGACTACATGAAAATCTCGTGTAAGACGTTTGGCTGCACTCAGCTAGATTATTTCTATGACCGAAATAATCATTACACCTCCTGCCAGAGTTGCCCCCGTCCATCTGGTAGAGACTCAGGAATACTCAATAACCCTTCTATTCGAGGCTAAAGATATTGAGCCGATTGAGAAGGCTATCGCTAAGGTAATGCCAAAGAAAAAGGGCGCCAGGTCTCCACTGCATTACAGTAAAAATCTTGGCTACCGTCTAAGGCTCAAATCCAAGTCCAAGTCTCAAGTCAAAGCCGTTAACGTAATCAAGAAGCCTATTCCTCTGAAGAACATCCTGCCAGGTGCTATTGTCAGAGTACAAGCAAGCTTTGCCAGTTACGAACAGGGAGGTGGAGGCGTTACGGCGTACCTTGGGAATATCCAGCTATTAAGGGAGTCTCCCAACAAGGTTGACGAGGTTGACCTTGGATTTGACGACATAGAAGAAGGGTAGCTGCAGTTCTAATCACCACAACCCTGCAGCAAGAGATCTACTTGACCTTTCCGATTGACGGAAATTGGTACTTGGTGACTCATGATGATTTGCTTAAGATCATCGCTAGTTGTACGCCATGGCTTAAATCGTCGTCTTGGATTGCGGGAGGGGCGTACGGCGCCAAAAGCCCTTCGAAGGTGTCAATTGAAGCAATACAAGGGTATCGATTAATTTAATTTAAGAAGCTATAACCCCGAAAAATCTCCTAAGAAATCTTCGTAGAGTGAAAGTTAAGGATCTCAACGAGGAGATAGTTGGTATGGTGTCGCTTCAGAAGTATTTACGACCGAAATAGACTCAGGAGATCTCATGAAAATACTCACGTTATTACTGTTTGTGTCCAGCAGCGCTCTGGCGAGCGGGATCGACAGCGACTGCACACTCAACGGCAAAGCGCTGCATGGAAAAGTTCAGGTGGTCAGCAGCTTTCCCGACTTTAAGGTAGAGGTGGTGCAGTCTTTTCCGGATCTGAAAGTAGAAGAGAAAAGCTCATTTGCAGATGACTGCGGGGAGTGGGAATTCGTCGATTCCTTTCCTGATTTCACCATCGAGTACGTAACGAGCTTCCCGGATTTCAAAATTGAGCTCGTGAGCTCATTTCCAGGGCTTCCTTAAATACCCTCGCCAAGCGTGCGGAAGACGAGAGTGAATAATCCGGAACGTCCAGCTGCGCCCGCACCACATACCGAAGCGGCCCACCGGGCGCAATGGCATCAAACGGATAACAGGTGATCAACGTAAGTGTCGGCTCGGTCGTTGGCTCAAGCACGCCGGTCTGCGTCTCGTGAACAATTCGCGTGTCGATTACTTCGAAAGACTGCACGCTTCCATCAGACGCTTGATACGTAAGTAATTGACCAACTTTTACGGCTTTCAAATCCGCAAAATGCGTATCACGATGACCGGCGATCACCGTATTGGGATTATTCGGGTAAACGCTATTGATCATCCGGCCGGGACCAAAAGCAAGCGCTGCGCCATTCGCCCCTTCGAGCACAATCAATGATTCGCCAAGGGCATCAAATGTTAGCCTTGCCACCGGCCACGTATCTGCCCAGGGCCACGGTTTTTGGGGCGCGCCCCGTTCCAGCGTCTCAACCCACGCATAATTCAAAAAAGCCTGCGCCGCGATTGCTTTTATCGGGATCCAGAACCCCTGCGCAATAACAAGCATGCCGGCAGCGGCTAACCCGGCTGAGATAACCGAACGCTTTAGCGCCACTTCAGCAGTTTCTTTTTTCTTATCACCGCGGCCGTAATCAGTAGCAGCATACCGATGATCAAAAGCATCTGGGCAGGGGTCGCCGTGCGCGGCAGAATCTGGCCCATGGCGATCTGCATGGCAGACGGCGGGGATGTTTGCGTTTTTGAGGCCCCGCCCTTTTGATCTTTCTTAGTCTTTTCATCAACGCAGGCAAAAGACGCGGGATAACGCGAACACCAGTCGGTTGATTCGGTTACCGCCGCAACTGTCGCAGGAGCTGATGAGAAATCAGCCACAGACATCGCGCTTGAGTCGACATGTTCTTGATGAGCAAAAACTTTGCTGGCTCTCATCAAAGTCGCATCGCCTATTGCCGCGTCTTCATAATACAAGTCCTGTGACAATGCATCCGTATCTGGACCCGATTGATCCAGTCCGTATTCCCACCCCGCGGGCAAATTAATCGGCGCCGCCCAGGGTTTGAGATTTTCACCAAAAGGTACGGTTGATTCCTGTTCGACGGCCACCAGAGACGTGTGCTTGGTGACGATCTGATATTGAAGGCCTGTGGCGATGATCTCGGATTTGATTGCTTTTTGTTTCTCGCGCCAGCTTGTGGCGTCGGCAAGACCATAGAGGCTTCGCTCAATTGCGGCGACCTTGCGCCTCGCATATAGCCGGGCAATACCCTCATGGGCGTGTCCGTTTTTAAGGCGAACTTTTTGCGTCCAGTGATTTGTCCCGGTCGCGCCACGCACAACAATATCCTGATCGAGATCTTTTCCCTTTAACAACACCACCAGTGGCTCTCCCGCATAAAGATCGGCAATATGTTCCGGATAGGTCTCGACAGGCGCACCGTTAACGTCGATTTTGATATCGGTTAGCAACGGCGATTCAAGCCGTCTAAAAAGAGCGGTCATTTGTCTTTTCACTTCAGAAAGATTGCCGATGTAGGTATACGTGCCTTTGCCCAACAGCGCGGCGTCGGTCATGAAATGACTGTTGGGTGCCGAGCCAATCCCCACCGTAAAAAGCCGGCTTTGGCCGAGATGATTTTTAATAAAATCAAACAGCATGGCTTCATTACCCACCGCGCCATCCGTAATGAAGACCACCTGGCGAACCTTTTCGGTCGGCTGTTGGTTTTCAAGGGCGAGCGACAACGCGTAATGCATCTCGGTGCCGCCTTCGGCGTTGAGACGGGCAATGCCTTCAAGCGCATTGTCGATATTGGCATCCGTTGCCGGCATCGATTCTGAAAATAACTGCCTTGCGTCCGATGAAAACGCAATGAGATTAAAAGCATCTTCCGGGCGCAGCTGTTTAAGCGCCAGAATCAGCGCGGCTTTTGCCTGACTAAAAGAGCGCCCCGCCATCGAGCCTGACCGGTCGAGGACAAAAATCACCTCCCTTGCGAGCGGTTGGGTGTTTCCCGCTTCCGCCTGTGGCGGAATCATCATGAGCAGCGCATAGTCTTCGTCGGCAAAACGTTCTTTAAAAAGCGCCATCGCAGGCCCCTGGTCAATCACCGGCTGCCACCTGAGCACAAAATCACGATCCGCCGGCACCACACCATCGGCCAGCGTGATCAAAACACGGTCTTGGTTTTTATCGATCCCGATCAGATGCGAAGGACTCTGCGCAGTGATCGTCATACCGGCATTGATGGTCGCTTTTATTTTGACGGGATTGAGGATTTTGTCTGAGGGGGCGGCGACTCTCGGCGTGATGCGTGAGCCGTCCGGGACTTGATCGGTATCGGGCGCAAATCCGAACCCGCCTGACGTGGCCTGTGCGTCGCCCGGGATATATCGTGGCGCGACCACCATCGGAAACCGGAGCGAAAAAAATCCGTCGCGGAACAAGAGCTCGCGCTGGTACTCAATTCGAACACCCACGGTGCTCCCGGGAGGAATTCCCGCGACGGAAGTTGTAAAAATGTTGGCCCGCTCCTGCTCAAGCAGCGCGGCTTTTTTGCCCTCGGCCTTGGCTTTTTCGTATATCTTTTTGGCTTCGCTTCGCTCCTTGATCTCACCAACAATCAGGCGATCCCCAATACGCACTTCGAGGGTATCGACCGCGGCATTCTCGGGCAGCGGAAACACATACACTCCCTCCAGCCAAAGATCGGTCGGGTTATGAAAATACTGCGTCACGCCCGTTCGGGCGACGATGCCGGCAACCTCGATATCAACCTCGGTTCCCAGCATCGGCACTGCCCGTAGCACCAAATCGTCCTCTGCCCGCACGAGCAGCGTGCCGGCTTTGGTATTCGCCGCGTTAACTGGCTCACCAAGAATTGAGGCAGTCGCAGCGAACGAAAAAGGGGCCAAAACAACTGAAAAAACGGCAATTGCGCAGACAAAAACACACCGGAGACAAGATAACCAAGGCATAGAAGCGTTCCTGGATGAAAAAGTTAAATTCACTAACGGGAGCGGTTGCGGACGTAGGCCGTCATTACGGTCCGGTTGCAATCGGCGGGGGTCACAACCACCAGATCGAGCTTGCGGCCATAGCGGCGCACTAAATCCGGATATTCTTCTGCGACGCGCTGTTTTTCCGGCTTGCCCAAAAAAACCCGTCGCCCGCCGTGATGGTCATACTGGGTTCGCCCGTAGGTCAACACCATTGAAATCAGCCAGTTATCGATCCCCCGCTGTGCGCAGCGGACCTTGGCGTGATGCGTGTATGAAAGACCGACCATTATTTTTAATAGCCGGCAAGGGATTATTTTTTTGGCGGGATTTATTTTTGATCCCGTGAAAAAAAAATAAAAAAACCGGCTACTTAAAAAGTACGCTTTCGGTGTTTTAAATAAACCACGCAAATGCCCACGAATTTGCACATCTGACAGACAGGTTTTCGCCATGCGAAACAGGTATAAAGACTAAAACCAAAAAGGCAACCGATGGCAGACCCTCACCAAACCCTAAGCGCGCTCACGGAAGGCGAGCTCAAGCACCTGTTGGTCAAAGTGGCCGGCTTCGCCCTTCGAAGGCTCGGCACCCGCATAGGCCATAGCGCGGAGATGCATCCCGAGGATCTCACCCAGCGCGCGCTGGCAGACACCCTCGCCGGCAAACGACGCTGGAATCAGGGCCTGCACACCATCGAGGAGCACCTCACCGCCACCATCAATTCCTATATCTCCCACTACTTTGACTCGCTCGCCGCCAAAAGCGTGAGTGCCGTGAGTGATCCGGAACCCTATACCACCGGGCAACCCTCGCCTGAATATATTCTCAACAAGGAAGAGCTCACCCATTCGATCCGCGAAGCGATCAATGACGAGACGGATCTTCTGCTGCGCCAGACCTGGCATATCTTTGAGACCGAAGGATGGGACCTCAAAAAAGACAGCGATCACTTCTGCTCTCGCCTCGGGCTCGACGGCACCACCGGCAGCGCCGACTACCAGCGCTTTAACCGGGTCCGGAACCGCATTCGCAGCATCACCCAAAACTGCGCCATCGATCATATGCAACGTAGCGCAGGAGCCGCTTGAATCATGTCCAATCGCGAAACCCATGACCTGCTGCGCCGGATTCTCAGCGACGAGACGGATGCGCTTCTTACTCAAGCAAACGGCAAAAATCCTGACGCGGCCGCACTAAACGCTGCGGGCATTGACCCTGACGCAATGCTCACACAAGCCAAAAAACAAATCGATCACGCGGTCAAACTCAGCGCGAACGGCATTAACCCGCCGGTCCCACTAGAGGCGCTCTCAGAAGAAGAATTCAATCGCCTTGATATTCCAACGCTCGAGAAGTATCTCGCTGCGGGCGATGTCAACGTCGACAGACTGTTAAGCCGCACCCGGGAACTACTCGACCAGCAACGCGCAAGCGTGCCCGCGAACAAAACGAGCACACCCACACCCGAGCCAATACAAACCGAAGCACCCCAAGCCGGATTTCTTGACCGCCTGCGCGCCTATTTACCCAAACCCAGTCGGGCGCCCATGTTCGGCATAGCGGCCACCGCTATGGTCCTTGTTGCCGTCGGAGTTGGCGTCTTGCAACTCACGCCAACAACGCCTCAAATCCCGCCGGCAGAACCGGAAACACGCCAGCTCGCCGTGACGCTCGAAAGCGCGCCCATCGCGGACACTAATGACACTATCCCGTCAGTTGCTGAGCTCGCGCCCTCGCTGATGAGCGCACCCTCTTTAACCCGGGCACTTTCCACCCCGATCGAGGCAATGTCGCTCGAGGAGATTGATTCGGCAGCCGCAGCAACTGTATTAAATGACGCCACCGAGACAAACCCAATCGAGTCGGCTCAAAATTACGGGCTCGCCGTTACAACCAATCACAATAGGCCAGCCACATCAGCACCTGAAACAGAAACTCCAAACACAGCCGAAAACGAAACCATAAAAGAGCAAAATACCGCCGCATCTGATTCATGGGCGGTGACTCATCAGCCGGATGCACCGGCACCCAAGCAAAAAGTTGAGTTTGTTTTTTCGCCGGGCGATACCTTCTCGCACGGCATGGCGCAATCCGGATTGTCCAACAAATTATCAACCGCGCTTGCCGAGCGCGTGGGCACGGACTTTCATCCGGGCGACAAACTCATTATCTTTTTTGAGGACGATGAGTTCGAACAGCTCGTGGTCATCCGGCGCAAAAAGCAACCGCTCACAATTACCGCTGATCTAAAAACCTCCTCAGCGCCTGCGGGCACAACAGAGACCATCGACGTCAGCGGCAAGATCGAATCATCGCTTTATGCGGCGCTTGAAAAAGCCCTCGATGCGAACGCGGCCCAGAGAATTGCCTGGCTATTGCAACATCGCGGGGTGCCGCTCACAGCCCTGCCAAAAGGTGCGGCTTTCAATATTCAAATCGAACAGATCAAATCGCCAGACGGACAAACGCTCGGCTATGGCGAGATTAGAAGCGTGCATCTTGATGCCGGTAAACGTGGCAAATTTGAGATTTAAAAATAGATCGAGATTACGCCTAACCCTTCCGGAACATTTTTAAGCGCGCTTGGTTAGATAACCAGAAAACTGGCCCTGAAATACTGTCGAGCCGCAAAAATATTGAGCTGATCCAAACGCGGATGCGGCCGTTGCATTAAAAACAAAACGCATCTCAACCGGCACTGAACAACTGCCTAAAATGACGGAGGAACACGTAATCTGCTCGTTTAATTCCAGGATATTGTCACTTAAATAGTATCGATCAGCTGTGCCCGTGCAAACGCCATCTAAAGTCACGCCGGGAATCGCGTCAGCGACCGCGCCGTCCACTCCAACGGTGATTCGGTAAGGAACCGTATCGGTGAGTGCAACGCCGTCTACCGATACTGTGACGGTAAGCGTGCCGTCGTATATTCCAGCATATGAAGTGGCATGTGGACTTCCCACTCCGCTACTTGATGTACTGCCACTACAGGCGGTCAATAGCGCTAAGCTAAATACAGCGATAAATTGTTTCATCTTGAGCCTCCAACGATTGAGACTCAATTTTCGTTACCTAAGAAGCACCGGCGACAATCAAAACCCGCCAAAAGATGATCTAATAAGTGTCCTTAAGCATAAAATTTCCTCTGCAAGATGAAAGCCCCCTACCTCACCAAATCCCGCTACATCGACGGCCTGCGCTGTGAGAAAAAGCTCTGGCTGAGCTGGCATCAGCGCCTGCCGTATGAGGAAGCTCTGCCCTTTTCGGTGCTGGATACGGGAAACCAGATCGGCGTTGGCGCCTGGGCGCTTTTTCCGGACGGCGTTGAAGTCAGCGAAAAACCCTATGAGCATGACGCCGCGATCGCGCGCACCCGCGAGCTGATGGATGCCGATACGCCTGCGATCTTTGAGGCGGCATTCGAGTTTGAAAAAATCCGGATTCGGGTCGACGTGCTGGAGCGACTGGATCAGGGCTGGGGGCTTCGTGAGGTTAAATCATCCACCTCGGCAAGCGAGGAAAAAGGTCATGTTGATGATGTGGCCGTTCAGCTTTATGTGCTGAAAGGCGCAGGCGTTGATATCACCTCGGTCGAATTGATTCATGTCAATAACGCTTATCGTCTTGAAGAGGACGGCATTGTCTGGCCCGAGATGCTCATCCGGCGGGATCTGACACTCGAGGCGACTAATCGCCTTTCTGAAGTGGGCGGGCGAGTCGCCGAAATGTTTGAGGTGTTAGACGCGCCGAGCGCGCCCGAGGTCTATGCCACCAAAGCGCTTTGCTCAAGACCCTGGCGCTGTGATTATTTTGATCACTGCATGGCGGCAAAACCTGACGACTGGGCGGGGCTTTTGTATCGCATTCATTCAAACCGGTTAGCCGCCCTTCATTCACAAGGCATCGAGTCGATCCCGGATATCCCTGAGGATTTCCAGCTGCCTGAAAAGCAGGCGATTGCGCTTGATTGCATCGCCTCAGGCGAGATTTGGGTCTCGGATGACCTCAAAGACGCCATTTTGCGTTTTGGGCCGCCGGCGTATTACATGGATTTTGAAACCACGGCCCCCGGAATCCCGATCTATGTCGACACCCGTCCTTATGAAACGGTGCCGTTTCAGTTCTCGGTGCACTATATGAATGATGACGGCGCGCTCTCGCACACCGCCTATCTGGCCGAAGGCGACCGGCACCCGGGGCGCGAGTTTGCGGAAGAGCTGATCAAGGCGATGGATCGCACGGATATTCCGGTGGTGGTCTATAACCAAAGCTTTGAGCTGGGCGTGCTTGATGCGCTTCGGCAGATGTTTCCCGATCTGGCAGACGGCATCGGCGCGATCATGGAAAACGTGGTGGATCTACTGCCGCTGGTGCGGGATCATGTTTGTCATCCCGGGTTTATTACCAAACGGTCATTAAACGCCGGCACGTATTCGATTAAAAACGTATTACCGGCGCTGGTCCCCTCGATGAGTTATGCCAATCTTGAGGGAGTGGCTGAAGGGGGTGAAGCCTCGCGGGTATTTGCGGCGATTGCGCATGGCGCTTATACCGGTCGCGAGGCGGATGACTACCGGCAACAGCTGCTGGATTATTGCGAGCAGGATACGCTTGCGATGGTGGAGATCCAGCGCACGCTTGAATCGCTTTGTGCACCGACGAAAACATAAATTAAAACACTCATGCAACTCACCGACCGCCAAATCTCCTCGTTAAACGATCAGGGCTTTTTGATGTTGCCGGATCTTTTCTCGAGCGAAGAAGTCGAGCGGTTGCGCAGCCGGTTGCCTGCGCTTTTTGCTGACGGGCACGAGGGAAATATTATCGAGCGTGCGTCGGGTGAAGTGCGAACGGCGATGGGGCTTCATCTTCGTGATACGCTTTTTGCCGCGCTGGTTCGCCACCCTCGCCTGGTTGAACCTGCGCTCCAGATTCTTGAAACACCGGTCTATGTGCAGCAGGTTAAGGTCAATGTAAAAGCCGCCTTCTCGGGTGAGGTCTGGCAATGGCACTATGACTTTGCAACCCATCACAAGGAGGACGGCGTCCCCAAACCATTGGCATTAAACCTGCATGTGTTTCTCGATGATGTTAGCGAATTTAACGGACCACTTTGGTTTATTCCGGGCTCCCATCAGCCCGGTGCCCACGATGCTTTTTTGGACACCGCCACGACCAGCTATCCGCTGTGGGTGGTCGAACCGTCTACCGTCGCCGCGCTCGCCCGGCAAAACGGCATGGTCTCCGCGATCGGTCAAAAAGGCACGGGGCTGATCTTTTTTGATACGCTGCTGCACGGCTCGCCGCCCAATATGTCGCCCTGGGACCGGGCGATTTTTTCGCTGATTCTGAACCCGGTTTCCAATCAGGCGACTGGCTCAAAACGCCCTGAATATAAGCATCACAGGGATTTTTCTGCCGTTGAGGTGCTTGATGACAACTGCCTTATGGAATGAATAAATGTTTTTAAACAATACCCAAGCGAGGGTTTCAATCGGGGTGCTTTTGTTGGGCAATTTGCTCGGTGGATGCGCGACCCCAAAGCATGCGCTACCGGAGGTTCAGGACAACCGCGTATATGCCGCTGCGGCCGAAATCAATGCCGCGCCTGATCCCATCGCGCGCGCAGTTTCTGATGAGGAAGCGGTCGCGCGCATCAGCGCGCTCTACAACAAACTCAAACCCGCCGGCACTGCAGTCTGTCGTTATGTTGGCGAGCATCACTGCGATTGGGAGTTGACCTACTCGCCCGAAGAAGAGGTGAATGCTTATGCGTCAGATGCCGGCACTGTTGTCATTTATAAAGGCATCGTGCAATACGCCCGCAGCGATGCCGAGATCGCAATGGTGATCGCGCATGAGATGGCGCATCACATTGCCAATCACATTCGCGAAAGCCAAAACAGCCAGGCCGTTGGCGCGCTTGTCGGCGGTGTGGCGATGGCGCTGCTGCTCGGTGATGCGGCGATGTACAACTCACAGGTGATATCAGACGGCATGCAGCTCGGTGCGTATGCCGGCGCGTTGACGTTTAGTCGCAAGCAGGAAATGGAAGCCGATTACCTCTCGGCCTATATCATCTCGCGCGCTGGTTTTGATCTTGATGCCGGTCGCGGTATTTTGGTGTCGCTGGGTCGCATGGGCGGGCGCACCACATCAACCGTTTTGGATACCCACCCGGCCGGGCCCGAGCGCGTGGCCGCATGGGATCTTGCGAGCGCGGAGATTCGGGCCGGCTCGCCAATGCCACGAAAACGTTAAGGCTTTTACGCGCGGATTAGGCAATAGGCAAAAAAAAGCCCCGCGCGGCGAACCGGGCGGGGCTTTCGAACGCTATCGTCTTGATTAAGCGGCCATATCCTTAAGATTCTTAAGCGCCAGCACCTTCACACGACGGCTGGCAGGCTTGGCTGCGACGTCCATGGTTTCACCCGGACGGAAAGGATTAGGAACTCCATAACGAGCAGGCTGGGCAGGCTTGTCCACAACGCTAATCTTGAAAAGACCCGGCATTTTGAAAACGCCAGCTGCCCCCGGGGCAAGATGACCACCAATAACGGTGGCGAGGCTATCGAGAACCGCGCGAACTTGCTTACGATCGCAACCTGACTGCTCTGCAATGGTGTTAAGTAATTCGGTTTTAGAAAGGGGGCTTGAGTATGTGCTCATAATTTTCTCTTCCAGATTTATGGGTTTGTATTAAAGCCTTTCGGCCGGTATTCGTTTTCCCTGGATTTTTGACTGCCAGAGTTCGTACCCGAATTGTAAACATAAAAATCCGCTATTTATAGTGTTTTCGTTGTTTCGGTTTCGTGGTAGGCCCGTGTAGAATCCCACGATCCCTTTTCAAACTTAAAGCAGTTTCATAAGTCCATGGCGCAATACGTTTATTCCATGATGGGTGTTGGCAAAGTGGTGCCCCCCAAAAAGCACATCCTGAAGGATATCTACCTGTCCTTTTTTCCGGGCGCCAAGATCGGTGTCCTGGGCCTAAACGGCGCCGGAAAGTCCACTTTGCTGCGAATCATGGCCGGTATCGATACCGAAATCGAAGGCGAGGCGGTCCCCCAGAAGAACCTCAAAATCGGCTACCTGCCCCAGGAACCGCAGCTCGACGAAGACAGTGATGTCCGTGCCAACGTTGAACAAGGTCTCGGTGAAGCCAAAACCCTGCTCAACGAGTTTGAGCGCGTCAGCGCACGGTTTGGCGAGGAACTCACCGACGACGAAATGACCGCCCTGATCGAAGAACAAGGGGAGCTACAAACCAAAATTGACGCCATCGGCGCATGGGAAGTCGAACGCAAGCTCGAGATAGCCGCTGATGCGCTTCGTCTGCCACCCTGGGAGGCGAAAGTCGAGCATCTTTCGGGTGGGGAACGCCGTCGGGTCGCGCTGTGTCGGCTGCTGCTTTCCGAGCCTGAAATGCTGCTGTTGGACGAGCCCACCAACCATCTGGATGCCGAGTCCGTTGCGTGGCTCGAGCGCTATCTGGAGCAGTATGCCGGCACCGTCATTGCCGTCACGCACGATCGGTATTTCCTCGATAACGTGGCGGGCTGGATTCTTGAGCTTGACCGCGGCCAAGGCATTCCCTGGGAAGGTAACTATTCCTCATGGCTCGAACAAAAAGACAAGCGACTCGAGCAGGAAGAAAAAACAACATCGGCCCGGCGCAAAACCATCAGCGCCGAACTCGAGTGGGTTCGCTCAAACCCCAAAGGCCGGCAAGCCAAAAGTAAAGCGCGCGTCGCGCGGTTTAATGATCTTGTTGATCAGGAGTTTCAGTCACGAAGCGAAACTAACGAGATTTATATTCCGCCCGGCCCACGTCTCGGCGACAAAGTCATTGAAGTTAAAAATGTTCGCAAGGCTTTTGGTGACAAACTGCTGGTTGATGATCTTTCCTTCTCGCTACCCCCGGGTGGCATCGTGGGCATCATTGGGCCGAACGGCGCGGGCAAGACGACACTCTTTAAAATGCTAACGGGCGTGGAATCACCCGATACCGGTGAGATCAGTCAAGGCGACACCACGGACATTGCCTACGTTGATCAAAGCCGGGATACGCTCGACGACAGCAAAACGGTTTGGGAAGAAATTTCGGATGGTCTTGATGTGCTTGAGGTCGGCAAGTACCAAACGTCGTCGCGCGCGTATGTGGGCCGCTTTAACTTCAAAGGCCCGGATCAGCAAAAACATATTGGCGCACTGTCCGGCGGTGAGCGAAACCGGGTTCACCTTGCCAAGGTGTTGCGCCGCGGGTGTAACGTGCTCCTGCTGGATGAGCCCACTAACGATCTGGACGTCGAAACGCTTCGGGCACTCGAAGAAGCCCTGATTAACTTTCCGGGCTGCGCGGTGGTGATCTCTCACGATCGCTGGTTTCTGGACCGCATTGCGACCCATATTCTGGCTTTTGAGGGCGATAGCCAGGTGACCTGGTTTGCGGGCAACTTCGCTGAATACGAGGCCGATCGAAAACGCCGCCTCGGGGATGACGCGAATCAACCCCACCGGATCAAATACAAGCCTATTCAGCGCTAAACGGGAGTTTCAGGTCATTTTTCAGCAGGTTAATCTCACGCGATGACAAATCCTTTCGAGCGTTTTGGCGTCGGACATCTTTCGGCAACATCGATGCTGCAGTTTCGTGCGGATCCGGCGCTTGGCGTGCTGTATCTGGTGTTTGGTATCCGCGAGGCCGGCTCGCCGGCAATGCATCGCGGCTCGGCGCTCGACCACACCATCGGCCAGATGCTGGATGAAAACATAACGCTTGATCAGGACAGCGCGCGGGCCATGGCCACGTCGCACTTCGATCAGCTCATCGAAAATACAGAAGAGACCTATCGCCCTTCGGACATCAAACGCGAGCGCGCCACCGTCGAGAAATGTCTCAACCACTGTTACCCGATTATGTGCGACTGGCAAGCGCCACTTTCGTATCAGCACCCGATCAAGCTGAGCCTTCAGGGCATCGAAATTCCGGTGATCGGATTTATTGATCTCCGTTATCCCGAAGCCGTGCGTGAACTCAAAACCTCTGGCCGGCCCCGATCATCAATCGTGGACGACCATGCTTTCCAGGTCGCCACCTATGCGATGGCGATTCGTCAGGAAAGTGGCGCCTGGCCGCAGGCCTTCGTCGACTATCTCACCCCGACCGGAATGACCTCTTACCAACTCCGAAACGGCAAACGATGGGTCAAGGAAGTCGTCGACACGGCGGCCGGGATTCGTACGCTGCTCGACGCCGCGCCCGACCGGGACGCGCTGTGCGCCTCGATTACGCCGGACTACAGCCACTGGCTGTGGCGCTATCGCCCCAACAGTCTTGCCGCCGCCAAAGAACTTTTTGGAGAGTAGGCGCTCAACGGCGCGGGTCAGTAAAACGTAGCCACCTCATCGAGACCCAACCGCTTGATATCAGGCACGCGCGCATTATCTGCCGGATAGCCGGTCACCAGAATCAGGAACGGCCGCTCGTTGCCCGGTCGACCCAATACCTGGTTTAAAAACTTCATGGGATTGGGGGTATGCGTTAAGGAGGCCAATCCGACATTGTGAAGCGCGCTAATCAAAAACCCGGTGGCAAGTCCGGTCGATTCGTACGGATAGTAGTGCTTTGTTTTCCCGCCGTGGTCATCGGCGCGATTCACCAGCGCGAACACCACAATCAGATAAGGTGCGGTCTCCAGAAAAGGCTTTTGGGCATCTGTCCCCAGATGGGAGAGCGCCTCAAGCCACTCATCTGACGCGCGATGTGCATAAAACTCCTGCTCCTCCGCTTCAGCGGCAGATCGGATCTGTCGTTTGATTTCCGGATCGCTGACCACGGCAAAGTGCCAGGGTTGCTGATTGGCGCCGCTTGGGGCCGTGCCTGCGGTTTGAATACACGATTCAATGACCTCGCGCGGCACCGGCTGATCTGAAAAATCCCGAACCGTTCGACGGCTTTGAAGATGCTCATATTGTGCCCGGGCGCGGGAAATCATTTCCGCTTCGCTGTAACGGGGATACGGACCCAGTTTGATCATGCTGTCGTCATTTGCCACGGATGCACTCCAGTTCAGAATAATAATTAACGCGATCAGCGCCAGCACACCTCACGCGCGGTGGCCTAGATCGTAGCGACATCGCTCGACTGGTAAAAAGCCTGGATCACGGGATCACACTTAATGTCATCGATGCTCAGCGGCCGGTTGAACGAGATGCCATCGAGGGTCCGGCATCGACTCAGCGCGACATACGCCTGACCGGGCGCGAACATCCCGCGACCCAGATCAATCCGCACCTGCTCAAGCGTTAAACCCTGCGCTTTATGGACCGTCACGGCCCACGCCAGGATAAACGGAAACTGGGTGTAGGTTCCCACCGACTCGGTATCCACCCGGCGCCTTGTCTCGTCCCATTGAAACCGATAACGCTCCCACGATTCGCGCTCTACAAAAACATGCTTGCCGGCCACGTCGTCAGAGAGCATCTGGATCTCAATAACGTCGTCGTCAAGATTGATCACTCGCCCAAGAGAGCCGTTGACCCATTCGTCGCCATTTTTGGTGAACATCACCTGTGCATCAATTTTGAGTCGCAGCTCACTTGGCGATGGCAGTTGTGACTCCTTGCCGAGCCAGTCACCGTTGACTTCGGCATCAAAAGACCAAAGCTCACCGGGCAGTTGGCCGAGCTGCTGCTCATTGAACTGCCGGGCCCGGGCGTTCACCGATGTCAGCACCAGTTTGGTCTCCTCTGGCATCATGTCTTCGTTGACCGTTGCATTCAGCGCGTCAACCGTCGAGCCCAAATCAGCCCCGGTTCGAATATTGTCGAGGAGTTGAATAAATTCGGGATCCGCCTGACGAAACGACCGGGTCAGCGTGATGGTCACCATCGGTGTTTCACGAAACGCCATCGCGCTAAAAAAATAGGGAGACTCGTAATGCTCTTCAAAGAGGCGCTGCTCCTCACGGCCCGCGACCACAGGCGGCAACTGATGCATATCACCCACCAGCACCACGGTCTTGCCCCCAAATGGCTTGCCGGGTCGATTGGTATTCAGGCGCAATGTGTCATCGATCGCATCCAGTAAATCGGCGCGGACCATCGAGATCTCATCGATCACCAGAACATCCATTTTTTCAACCACGTCTTTTGCCGCGCCCACGATCCGCTTGGCGCGCGGCTGTGGGCCCGGCGGTAACTGAAAAAGGGAATGAATGGTTTGGCCCTGCACGTTTAACGCCGCAACACCCGTTGGCGCAACCACAACCAGATTTTGATCAAGCTCGTAACGCAGTACGTCAATCAGGGTCGATTTGCCAGTGCCGGCAGAGCCCGTCACAAACACCACGGGCGGGGTCGCAACGCTTAGAAGATCCAGCACCTGCTGGAATTCTTCGGTGACTTCAATTTCCACTTTCTTAGGGGAGCGCGGTGCAACCGCCATCGACAACGAGTTCGGTGCCGGTAATAAACGACGCTTCATCCGAGAGCAGAAAAAGACAGGCCTGCGCGATGTCATCCGGCTCGCCCACTCTCCCCACCGGCACGTGTGCGCTCAGCGCCTCAAGAGATCGGGGATTAGTCTCCCACCGGGATTGCATCGGCGAGCGCACCGGGCCTGGCAACACAGCGTTTGAGCGGATACCCTCACTCGCGAATTGAACCGCCAATGATTTTGATAATCGAATGACGCCTGCCTTGGCAGCCCCATATGCATCCTGCGGCGCGTTATCACCGCGCAGGGCATCGATCGATGAAATATGCACCATCGCACCACCACCCTGAGCACGCATATGTGGCACCACGTGCCGTGCGGTCAGAACAAATGATTTCAGGTTAATTGCAAATACCTGATCCCAAACATCCATTTCCATATCCACCACTGACGCATCCCGATCAAACCAGAGCACGCCGGTCGTGTTGACCAGATAATGGATTCCACCCAGCTCAGCCACGGTCTGCTCGACAATAGACCGCACGAAATTCTCATTGCTGAGATCGCCCTGAAAGTAGCACACCTGTCCTGGACCGTCCGCCAGATCCGCGGGCTGATCCTTTAGATCTGCAATCGCCACGTTAAGCCCATGAGTAATCAGCTGATTGGCAGCCGCAAGCCCAATGCCGCCGCCCGCCCCGCAAATGAGTGCGGACTGCCCCTTAAAATTCATATTCATGCTTCTTATTTTTCATCTTTCTCATCCAAATTATCTTCGGGCATCAGATCAAGCAGATCGCCGCTCTCGTCATTTGAGATCTCCTCAACATCACGAAGCTGTCTTGCCATCGCGCGTGTTCGTTGTTCTGTTTTCTCGATCGTGTTGCTGGCGGTCGCCAACTGCTTCTTAACCTTTGCCAGCACCTCTCCAAATCGACCGAATTCGCTCTTAACGGCGCCCAACACCTGCCAAACCTCACTGGCCTGCTGCTCAATCGCAAGGGAACGAAATCCCAGTCGCAGGCTGTTGAGTAATGCCGCAATCGTGGTGGGCCCGCTCACGACAACGCGATGATCCTGCTGAAGCTGACTGACCAAGCCGGGCTGGCGCAACACCTCGGCATAAAGTCCTTCTGTCGGCAAATACAACACCGCAAAATCGGTTGTCTTGGGTGGGTTAAGGTATTTCTCTGCAATTGTTTTGGCAGAATTTGTCACCGATCGCAGCAGCTCGCGAGTGGACTGCGCCACTGCCTCTGAATCACCCGCTTGCGCCGCTTCGGTCAGGCGAAGATAGTCTTCCTGGGGAAACTTTGAATCGATGGGTAGCCAGACACAGTCTTCAGGATCATCACTTCGGCCCGGAAGTCGAATCGCAAATTCAACCCGCTCGCTGGAATCAGGATAAGTCGCCACATTTCGATCAAACTGATCCGGCGTCAACACCTGTTCCAGAATGGCTTCGAGCTGATATTCGGCCCAGGTGCCACGAACCTTGACATTGGTCAGAACGTTTTTGAGATCGCCTACGCCTGTTGCAAGGCTTTGCATCTCGCCCAGACCTTTATGCACCGCGTCCAGACGATCACTGACCAGTTTAAAAGATTCACCCAGACGCTTTTCGAGCGTGCCTTGCAGCTTTTCATCGACCGTGCGGCGCATTTCTTCAAGCTTCTTTTCATTGGCTTCCCGCATCTCGCCAAGTTGCTCGCTGATCGTGGCTCGCAAGCCCTCAAGGCGCTGCTGATTGGTCTCGACCAGTGCCTGCACTTGTGTCGTTACGCCCTCCAACTGCTGCTTTTGGACGTTGCCCAACTGCCCCACCGTGGTTGAAAGGGTCTGCGCTGTTTTATCCAGACTTCCGGCAACTTCCTCGCGCAGCTCGTGGGAGCGTTTGGCCGCCTCGTCTCTTCCCTCACGAAGCTCAGAGCGCACGGTCTGCTCCGCATGATTAGCATCCTTACGGGTGACGAGTCTCACCAGAATCGCAAGACTTATTAAGATGAGAACTGCAATAAAAGCGAGCAGTAGGTTGGTTGCCATGAGATTGTCCTTTTTCCCCGATCGACCCGCCCATTATCCACGCTCAGCAATACAGGGGCTATTCCTTTAATTCATCAAGACTTCGCCACAAGCACGATCAAACGATGCTCCGCTTGTTTGCACACTCTTTGTTGATCGCGCCAAACATAAAATTTCGATAAATGAAAAAAAGATCACTTCAGGAAGTTATGCAGGCGGCAGAGAACGCAACCGCGCGGGGATTAGAACCTGATCAGCCGGGCTCGGGTCTTACAAGTGAAGAGCAGCGAATGTGGGTTCGGGAGCAACAACTGCGCTGGCGACTGGAGAAACCGCTCGAATCGATTCACGGTCCTCGACGCCGTCGTGGCAAGGGATGGCGATCCAAGCTCGCTCGCGGACTTTAAAAGTAACAAGAAGAGATCGAAGCTGAAAAAACCTGCCCTGCGCCGACTCATTTTGGGGGGAGGAGAAATCGACGCAGGGCAGTGCCTGGACACCAAAGGAGAAAGCTATCCAGAGCGCAGAAGGATAGCATTCGGTTCTGTCTCACTACATTCAATTTTTTTTTGGTAGCAAAAGTTTTTCATTGATGACCTAAGTCCAGAACGCCATTCGCAAGCAATCGGTCCCGTCAAGAAACATGTGAATCAGTAAACCCGTCGCAATCATTCGCAGCGGTCTGAACCAGAGCGCGCCGGCATAAATGCCAATCGCGACATAACTGTGCAGGGGATGGAAACCGATGCTACAGCGCTCAGGATCAAAAATGGGGTCCGCCAAAAGATGATCGAGATCAACAGCCATCGTCGCCATCATGATGAGCCATGCAAATAGCCATCGATTAGCAAAAAAAATCCGCGCAGCCACGGCAGGCAGCAACAAATGAGCGGTCATATGGACAGCAGTGGCAATTAACATGGGAGCAAGAGTAAAGTTAGAAGATATCAGTCATTCGTTCGTGAATTCGGGGAATCATAACGTGCTCAGGACCCAAATTGGACTAAAAAGATTTGCGCCGTTGGGTTTCAATTAATACAGACTTTGGTTATGAATTCAGGTTCCGAATCGAGTCCAACACTTTGTTATTTTTCCGAATCGGATTCGTTCGAAGATCAACTAACGGCCCTTAAGCGAGACAGTGCCATCGTGGTAACCGATCTTGTCAGTGACCAGACGGTTGATACGGTGCGGGCCGAACTGCAGCCTTTTTTCGACAGAATCGGAGGGCAGTTTGAGGATGACTTTAACGGCTACAACACCCGGCGCCTTGCCAGTACCCTGGCTTATTCAATGCGTGCTGCGGCTCTTATTGAGCAGCCGCATACACTCAAACTCATGGACGCCCTGTTGCTGCCCCACTGCACCCACTATCAAATTGGCAGCAGCACCGGGATTGAGATAATGCCAGGCGAAAAAGCACAAGTGCTCCACCAAGATGACATCATCTATCCGATCCGGGTTCCCGGCATTGAGTGGCAGGCAAGCGTCATGTTTGCGCTTACGGATTTCACCATTGAAAACGGCGCAACGCACGTTGTGCCGAAAAGCCACACTGAAGACCATCAACCCAGCGACCATGATGCGACTGTTCAGGCAGTCATGTCACGTGGCAGCGCACTTGTTTATCTCGGCGCCGCCTGGCACGGCGGTGGGGCGAATCAAACGAGCGACCCGAGAACCGGGATCATCACCACTTATTCTCTGGGCTGGCTTCGTCAGGAAGTCAATCAGTACCTCACGATACCCCGCGATCGCGCGGCCCAATTCTCGCGAACGATCCAGAATCTTCTCGGGTATCAGTGTCACAGCCGATACCTCGGACGGTTTCCTGAAGACCCCGATGGCTTCTGGCTGGATAAACACTGAGGCCATTCAAGTTGCCCTGCCTGCCCAATGCTGACTTTGCACGACCTGAGGAGCTCAACGCAGAGCGACAGACACACTGGCAGGTTCAGCGTCGGCGGCTTTTGGATTCTGCTTTTTATCAGCGCCATCATCCCGGGGCGCCCGTCAATATCCCGCAAACCATTGATGAAATTCGGCATTCGCCTTTCACGGATAAATCCCAACTCCGCAACGATCAGGCCCAATACCCGCCGTTTGGCAGTTATCTCGCGACAAGCCAGGACTCGGTGTCGCGCCTCCACCGAACGTCTGGCACAACCGGTCACGCGATGAATCTCGCGCTATCAAAAAACGACGCCGAGATGCAGGCACAAGTGGCGGGGCGCGCGCAATCTGCTGCAGGCCTGGGTCCGGGCGATGTGGTCGTGCATTGCCTTAACTATCAACTTTGGATGGGTGGGCTCACCGACCATCTAGGGCTCGAATCAACCGGAGCGCTCGTGGTGCCTTTTGGCACCGGCGGCACGGATCTTCTGATTCGCACGATTTTGGAAGTTGGCGTAAACGCAATCTCTTGCACGCCGTCATATCCTGCCCGGCTCGCACAAGTGCTCGCCGAGCGATTTCCTGATCGAAGCCCGAGATCACTCGGACTCAAAAAGGCGTTTATGGGGGGCGAGCCCGGTCTTGATGATCCCGTGTTTCGCAGTCGCCTCAATGATGTTTGGGGCATGCAAGCGATGAACTCTAACTATGGTGTCAGTGATTTTTTGTGCAATTTTGCGGGGCAGTGCACCGAACAAAACGATCTCCATTTTATGGCCAGCGATATCGCGCACGCTGAAATTGTGGCGCCCGACAGCGATACCGTCTTACCCTTTGAAGCCGGCAGTGAAGGGGAGTTGGTGCTGACGCATCTGGATCGTGAATGCCAACCCTTGCTGCGATTCATGACTGGCGATCTTATCCGCCTGACCGCAACCGACCGTTGTCGTTGTGGACGTGGCGCGCCGCGGTTTCGGGTCATTGGCCGAACCGACGAGATGGTGATCATTCGCGGTGTAAATGCTTTTCCGTCAGTGGTCGCGGCTGCTGTAAATACCTTTACCGAGCTGAACGGGGAATATCTGATTCGGCTAAAGCACCCGCCCCCCTATGATCGCCTGCCTCTTGAGGTTGAAGTCGCTGATGGATACGAATACGACGACCAACTTCGTGAGAAAATTTCGACCGAGTTGAGCGCCTCGCTTCGTCTTAGCATCGATCTAACGCTATTATCCCCGGGCGAACTCGGGCGTACCGAGGGTAAAACACGCCGATTAATTCGGGAGTACAACGTATGAAGGACACGGTCTTATTTGAAGTTGACGAGGCGATCGCAACAATCACGCTAAACCGACCTGAACGTCTCAACGCGATTAACCCGCCTTTACTTGAAGCCCTGACGGCCGCGCTGCAACGGGCTAATGAGGACCCTCATATCAATGTGATCGTGCTGCAGGGCGCCGGACGGGCTTTTTGTGCCGGGGACGATCTCAAGGAGTTTGACAGTCAAGTCGGCTCGAAAGCGGAGACCCGCGCGTACATCGAAAAAATTCAGGACGTTACCCGGCAGATCTGCCTCAACCAAAAAATAGTGATCGGAGCCATTCACGGCTGGGCGGTTGGCGGCGGACTTGAATGGGTCATTAACTGCGACTTTGTGATCATGGCCGACAATGCGCGATTTTTTTTCCCGGAGATTTCGCTTGGTATTTTTGTCACCGGCGCGGTCACTCGACTGCTCTCGCAGCAAATTGGGATCACCAAAGCAAAACGGATGATCCTGCTTGGGGATCAATACAGTGCGAGCGATGCCAAAGCGCTGGGCTTTGATTGGGAGATCGTGAAGCCTCAGGCGCTCAACGCAAGAACCCGCGCGCTGGCAACAAAAATCGCCGCGCTGCCGCAAGGCCCCGTTTCTGATCTCAAAAACGCACTACGAGAGGCCGCAAACGGTGATCTTGAGCAGGCAATGCATCTTGAAACCGAGGCGACTCTAAAAGGCTTTTTGGATCCGGAATCTGCAGCGCGTGCCCGGGCAAGACTGGATTAGTTTCGAGTCCTTAACCACCGTGCCCGGCGGAGCCGAAGCATCAACAGACATAGTCCAATCGCAGCGTATGCAACCGGCCAGGACCAGTCGCTTCTAATCATCAGTAGGTAGTGAATCACGGCACACACCAGCGCCAGATAGACGAACGTGTGCAAAGGCTTCCATCGCCGACCCAGTTTTTTAATCGCCGGTCGGGTTGACGTGCTAGCAAGTGCCGCCAAAATGAGCCAGGCACCAAACCCGAGTAACACGTAAGGGCGATCCGTAATCTCTTCGGCGAGACGAACGAAATCCCAGCCAAGATAAAACGACAAAAACAGCGTGAAATGAGTTGTGGCGTACGCAAACACCCATAAACCGACAGCTCTTCGGTATTTAAGCACCACCGGCCAGTGTGCCCAACGGGAAGCCACTGGCAGAAAAAGAACAACGAGAAGCAGATTAAAGGTCCAAATCCCGGTTTCAAGTATGAGCGCTTTCTGGGGATCAACCCCTAAACTTTGACTGCGCCAGGCGTACGCCATCACGAGGGCGGGTAGCGCCAATCCCAAATGCGTTAGCGTTCGGATCAACGGTACTGTTTCTGATCGCCCGGATAAAGATGCGCGACCTGATCAGCGAAACCGTTATAAGGCCGCGAGGGAATGCGCTCGACCTCCGTCTCGCTCCAAATCCGTCGCTCCGTCGCCTGGCTCCACCGCGGGTGTGAAATATCAGGATACACATTACTGTACCAGCCATATTCGCGGGAATTTTCCTTATGCCAGGTCGCCTCGGGTCGCTCTTCGGTAAATGTAATCCGCACCACAAACTTGGGTGACTTAAATCCATACTTCCATGGCACGGTGATACGAAACGGCATGCCATTTTGCGGCAGGTTCTGATCACCGTACACGCCAAAAGTTGCAAAGGTCAGTGGGTTCATTGCCTCTTCAATCGTCAATGCTTCCACGTAAGGCCAATCGAGCGTACTAAAGGAAGATGCCTGTCCCGGCATTTGCTCCGGTCTTAAAATGCTGGTGAAGGCGACATACTTAGCCGATCCTAAAGGTTGAACGACACTGAGAATATCGCGAAGTGAACGACCGTTATAAGGAATCACCATTGACCACGCCTCAACACAGCGAAAATCATAGACCCGCTCCTCCAACTGGCTGAAGGGCATCCCCATCAGCTCATCAAGATCAAAGGTGCCAGGCTTCCCGCATAGTCCGTCGAAAGTCACCTGCCACGGCTTGAGCTCAAATCCGCCGGACTTTTCCACCGGATCCGTTTTATCCCAGCCAAACTCGTAGGCGTTGTTGTAATGCGTCGCGGCAAATTTGTGGGTCAAACGCTCACCTGTCTTATCAGAGACCGTCGGCTCATCGGACCCGGGTGCCGCATCTTTATCCGCTTGTTCAGCAGAAACGGTCCCGTCGCCGTAGCGTAGGGCGCCAAACGTCCCCAGAGCACCAAGCCCCAAGGCACCAGCAATCAATCGGCGGCGGCGGTAAGCGTTTTGATCAGTAATCCGATTCATCTTTATCTTCTCGTTAAAACCTTTTTCAATTATCGCCAATCAAGGAGTCGATTCGCGTGAACCTGTGTTTTGTTGACATTAAGGCTCCCTTTTAGAGCGCTCAGGCGCAGAAAAGATCAACACAACTAAAAATAGTATTTGATTTATGGTTTCTTCTAGGTTACTGTTCGCGCCAATGGGATTTCCTCCCATAGACGAATGGCTACAGGCGGCTGCCTGTAGATCTGAAAAACGCCTCATAAGACGAAATCCAGCTCCTCCGAATCCCGCTCCCCGTATCCATTCAATTTTATCATTCGAACTCCAGATTTTTTCTGGCCCGTCCGAATAATTCCTAAACTCCCAAAGAGACTTTCTTATGAATATTTATGTTGGAAACCTTTCCTACAGCGTTACCGAAGAAGATTTGCGCGCGCTGTTTATCGAGTTCGGCGATGTATCCAGTGCCAAACTCATCATGGACCGCGATACCGGTCGATCAAAAGGTTTCGGTTTTGTTGAAATGTCCAGCAACGATGCCGGCCAAAAAGCGATCAATGAATTAAATGGCCGTGATGCTGGTGGCCGCGCGATGACTGTGAACGAAGCACGACCCCGTGAGGATCGTCCTCGTGGTGGTGGTGGCGGCGGTGGTCGAAACCGATACTAGTCGTATCTGAAATCCTGGCGGGCGCAGTTTCAAACCCGCCAGGTTTCTTTTTTATCGAGTCTACGAACTCGACAACGTCGAGGGCACAATATCTAATCGCGCTGACGTTAGTCTACGATGATATCTACCGTATCTGAGATAAGAACTTTATCGACAGTCAGGTTCTGGTGATCGTTACTGGCGATCGTTACTTTCACCGAATGTTCTCCTGAACTCAATGGCCCAATAAAATACCACGGGCCGTACACCCTGTTGACCTTAACTCCATCAACATAAAGATGGGCGTGACCCTCTCCAGGAACATGTTTCTCACTGACATTTTCTGGCGCGAACCGGAAGTTTTCAGTCACTATATTTGCATTCCATCCAGACATCGGATCTTTTAGTAAATAAAGTTTCACCGTCGGAACAGCCTGCCCAATACCCCCGACCTCTAGCGACCCATGCTTGTGGGTATCGTGTCCATGGTTGTCGTGCGCACTTTGATCACGGTTTCCGTTTGATACGGTTGCTGGCATCAAGCGATCATGATTAATCGAGTAGCTGAGCAATGAATCGCGTCCCGGAAAGCCTAAAACTGTCCAAATAACAGTCGCAATCAATATCAACGCTAGAAAATATTTACTTACCATATAAGAATCTTCGCCAGATTCTGACTTCAAATTTAAGGATAATTCTTTTCAGACTAAAATTCGCAGACGTTGGGCTCGGACTCTAATCTGTGATTACGCGCTTACTACAAATCACGTTGCCAGCTATATCGCTTTACCATACGCGCGACGAACGAATCTAAAATAAATCCCAAAATTCCAATGACAACGACCATCGCTGTTAACTGGTCATAAGCTAAAGTTTCCCGGGCATCTTTGATCGCATACCCAAGCCCAGAGCTCACCCCTAGCAGTTCTGCTGGCACTAAAACCACCCACGCAATGCCCAGAGATAACCGGATACCCGTGAAGATATCAAAAGCGATAGCTGGAAAAATCACTTCTGAAAGCAGTTGCCGAAAGCTTGCACCGAGATTTTTTGAGACTTTAAACCAAGCGGGATCTACTTTTTTTAATCCAGCAGCTGTTGCATAGACCACCGGCCATATGGCCGCTACTGTAATAAGAAATATTATCGCCTGATCCCACTTGGGAAAGACAAAGACGACGATGGGCATCCAAGAGAGTGGACTCACCATCCTAAGGAGTTGAAAGGGCTCATTTGAGATCTGTTCTGTAATTTTGCTCAAGCCGATTGCGATGCCAATAGGAACGCCGACCAAGATCGCAAGAATTAACCCGATCGCCAAGCGATAACCACTGGCCCAGATATGTTCAGCAATATACCCGGATGAAATCAACCCTGGCACGGCTTTTAAGGTTGGCAAAAGTCCGAACTTTGTGAAATTGCTTGTCTCGGGAGACATCGCGAGGAGCCAGCCCCCGAGCGCCCAGAGACCAATCAGGATGCCAAACCCTATCGAGGGATAAAGAATATGATCTTGCAGCCACTCTGATCTTTTCAATCTAGTTGGATTCTCTGTTGTCGTGCCAGTCATTGTCTGAAGTCAATTTTTATTTGTGATGCCAGCTGAAGCGCTTAATCGCAGCAAGACAGATACCGTCCATCAAGAACCCGATGACTCCAATTACTAATATTGTTACGGCGAGGCTCGCGTAGTCTAGATTTTCTCGTGAGTCCTGGATCGTATATCCCAAACCAGAGGTGATACCCAGAAATTCTGCTGGAACAATCACGATCCATGCGACTCCAAGCGCGAGCCTTATTCCCGTCAATACATCAAATGCGATCGCGGGAAGGATTATCTCTTTGAGCACATCTAACCAGGTTGCGCCCAGATTTCTGGCCACTTTAAACCATGCGGGATCAAGCTTTGCGAGGCCTGCTGCCGTCGCAAAGGCAATCGGCCATACAGCCGCCATGGAAATTAAAAAGATAATCGCCTGATTCCATGTAGGTAACGCAATAACCGCAATCGGCTCCCAGGATAAAGGGCTTACCATTCTGAGAAACTGAAAAGGCGTGTTGCTCAGTTTTTTAAAAACCTTGCTTCGACCCATTAAAATTCCGATCGGAATTCCAGTGACTATGGCAAGAAGTAACCCAATTCCAAGACGCGATCCACTCGTGATGCTTGCCTCCTGAATAATGCCTTCCCCGAAGAGATATGGAATAGCGTCATACGTAGGGCCCGGACCAAAGTCCGCAAACCCCATGGTGGCGGGATTGCTCTCAAGTAACCATCCGCCGTACCACCACAGACCAAAAAGAATAGACAGTCCGACCAGGCTATAAAATACTCGCGCGATTATTGCGCCGACCATCTAAATCATCTCCAAGGGAGATAGAGGCTTTTGATTAGTCAGTATCGCCATATTTAAAAAAAATAACTTTGGTATCAATGAAAACTACCGATATTGAGTCAGTTTAACGGTTCCGACGACACATCCTAGAAGACACTAGATCGTTGATGCTGAGCAGTGCTATTAATTCTCAACGGTTGAAACTCTGCGGAAGGTTTCCATTAAGTGCCCGCGAATTTTCTGAACTTCAGGATCCTGCGCATTTCTCTCTTCTGGCAAGGAAACGACAATTTCTTCCTCAATCTGCCCAGGCGAGCCTGCCATGATCACGGCCCGGTCTGCCATCAAAACGGCTTCATCGATACTATGAGTCACGATAACCAAATTGATGCCTAAATCCTTTGCAATCGAGCGTACGTCTTTTTGCAAGGCGGCTCGCGTAAATGCATCCAATGCAGAAAATGGCTCGTCAAGAAGGAGCATTTCTGGCTCCATAACCAAAGATCTAGCGAGGGCGACTCGCTGCTGTTGCCCTCCGGACAGATCCTGAACGTTTGATTCTGCGTGCTCCTCAAGATCGACGAGTTTAATCGTTTTCTCTACTCGCTCTTTGATTCGATCCTCTGACCAATTAGCAAATTTAAGACCGATCCCGACATTCTGACTAACTTTCATCCATGGAAATAAATGTGGCGCCTGAAACATCATGACCCATTTCGGCGACGGCTCTTTAACCTGAGAATCGTCAATCGTAATTTCACCTGCGGTAGGCGGAAGAAGTCCCGCCATAATGTGGAGCAGCGTTGATTTGCCACAACCAGAGCGACCAATGATCGCAAGCACTTCACCGGGTAGTGATACCAGATTAACCTGATCAAAGGTCACAGGCCCACGCGCTGCATATCTATGACTCAGGTTATTTACTGCAATATGCACACCGCGTTTTGTCATCTCCCCCACCTTTTTCTTCAAAACTAATATTTTGACGGCAAATTATTTAAGCGATTACCAGGCCTATTCTGTAAGTAGAACATGCCAGGAACTCGGGGATTAGAAATAATTTAACCGCATAATTTTTATGGTTGTTTAGTCAATTGTATAAGCAACAAACTTTGAACCTTCAGTATCCCATAAGATATGCCGAAGGTTAAACTACAATTATCCCGCCAACGAGACGATCTCGTTATAAACCAAATAGGAATTTCCTATCGCTCAAAGGCCTCCAAATATCAAAAGATATTTTAAAAGAATTAACTCTTCAAAGTAGCTTCTTAACAACGACCTAACAATCTATGCAACAGAGCACTATATTTCCTCGTTCCCTCAGATATTTATTAGCGGTGGCCGAGCACTTGAACTTTACTCGCGCTGCAGAGTCCTTGTTCGTATCTCAACCCGCGCTTTCTCAACAGATCAAGCAATTAGAAGAGCAGGTTGGAACTCAGTTGCTAGAGCGCTCAGGGCGCAATGTTAACCTGACTGACGCGGGTGAAATCTATGTCCGTCATGTCAAACGAGCGCTGACAGAAATTACCTCTGCAGCGGAAGCGCTGGATGATCTCAGTAACCTTACTCGTGGCTCTTTGACCATTGGCTTAACCCCGATCACTGACTACTTGACGGCTTCTTTAATTCGACAATTTTTAGACCGTTATCCAAAAATCTCTTTAAACACGGTAGAAATGACTCAGCAGCAAATTGAGGAATCAGTTCTGCAGGACAACGTGAACATAGGTGTGATTTTTAGCGACTCATTCTCTCTTACCACTCGCTCAAAAGAGCTCGAAGCCTACACGCTCAGAACCGATTCCCTTGTGCTAGCTTCACGATTAGATAAAAAGAATGTCCAAGTAGGCAAAGATCTCTCTCCTGAAACGGAAGCCCTGACGCAGCCGCTTGCATTACTGAACTCAAAGTTCGAAATCCGCAAGCAAATAGATAATTATTTCGCCGAAAATTCACTTAACCCCTTAGTCAGTCTTGAATCGAACTCTGTTGGCTTTATTATTGAAATCGTTCGCGGGGGAGGGCTTATGACCATATTGCCCGAGTCGATCGTCGAATCGGTAGAAGAGCTCTCGTCAATTCCGATCGAACCTCCGCTGCCGACACACACCGCGACCATCATCATGAGAAGATCCGCATATCGGAGTCAAGCGTGTACCGCTTTCCTAGAGCTTGCCCTTTCGTGGCATTAGTCCCCAAAAAATCCTGGCGCGAGAATAGCCCTACCTACTAACTCCCGGAACCAGTCTTCTTCCTCTCAAAAAATGATGGCGCGTAGACCTGATGTGAGATCAATGTGCAAATAGTCACTGCCACTATAGAGAAAATGGTTGCTTCATAAGAACGAGTAAATTCAAGAACAATGAGTACCGTCGAAATCGGCGCGCCGAAGACAGCGGCGGAAACTGCAGCCATACCCGCCAAGCTGAGACTTGTGCCAGCTACAACACCGAATGCTGTAGCCGCTTTGCCTAACAAACAGCCTACGCCAGCTCCTATAAACATCGCGGGAAGAAAGATACCGCCATGAAGTCCTGCACCAATCGACACCGTGGTGAAAATTATCTTCGCGAGAACAAGAACCACCACGGCTGTTATCGCCACGTTGTCATGGAGCAAATCGGCAATGACATCAATCCCCAGACCAAGAGCACCCGGCACTAAAATCCCTAATAATCCGCAAAAGAGTGCGGCTGTGACTGACGGCCAAATAGATGTCGCGGACAATGGCTCCAGTTTGTCCACCGCAGCTGCTAAAAACTTCATAAACAGTACAGCGGTAATCGCAAAAACCGGCGCACTTAGAACAACAAAAGGTAGCAACTCGACCATCGTTCCATCAATCACCTGATCAAAGTGTGTTCGTTTTCCAGCCAGAATCTTGTCAGCGACCATGCTGGCTGTTATTGCAGAGAGCGAAATTGGCGCGATTGCAGGAATTGAGAAGCGGCGCAACACGACCTCGTGTGAAAAGACGATCGCGGCTAGCGGCGTTCCAAATCCGGCAGCAATTGCGCCAGCGACGCCACATCCAATCCAGGTTGATGAGGGAATCTTGCTCTTAAAAATATACGATATAACAGCGCCTACCGTGCCCCCAAAATGGACTAGCGGGCCATACTGGCCAACCGATGCCCCACCTCCAACCGAAATCATCGCGACCAAGGTTGATCCCAGTCCTGTTCGAATATCCAGCCTTTTATTTGATTGAACGGCAGCGATAGTGTCTCCAGGACCGTGAAAGCGTCTGATCCCAAAAATACGGCGAACAAAAAAGATTAATACTGCTGCCGCAGTAAGAAGGACGGAGGGAATCGCTATTTTCCATTTACTCCAGCCGTCTACAAAAAATGGATCAATGAATCTATCAACGGTAGAAAGAAAATCTGCAATTAAGAGAAATGTGCTCGCCGCTATAGCCATGATGAATCCGATCACAATTCCAACCGCGATCCTGAGAAGCGACTCTACAAAAGGACTCTCTCTGAATACCATTTTACCGCTACATCCTTAGATTAAAGCTTCTATCACGCCGAAGTCCGGCGGCCAGACTAAACAATCTTTTCACTGACGATTACCAAATCACTTCCGGAAACAGCAATCGATTACCAGGAACTATAAGGTAAATATTTACCGCTGATAACCAGTTTTACCCGATCTCCTTTTTCATTTTTTTCTCTCGACAAGTCGAAATTAAAATCCACCGCGGACATAATTCCATCTCCAAACTCCTCGTGAATCAATTCTTTTATTGTTTCACCATAGACACCCACCATCTCATAAAGTCGATAGATCGCGGGATCCGTCGGCACAGTCTGGTCCCATGTTTTAGTGGGAAATTGCTGTAGGGCAACTGAAACATCAGGCGATAATTCCAAATAACCAGCAACAGCGTCCGCATCTTTTTCATCTAGATGATTCATCCCTAAACACGCTGACACTACAAATTCGACAGATTTTGAGGTTTGTTCAGCAATCTGCTGCCACGTCACATTTTTATCTAATTTAGCCGTTTTAATAAGCTCGGACATGTCATTTTTTTTCATTACTTTAATCTCCTACGAAAGAGTTATAGCGCCGGTTTCATCATAATCAAAGCGGAATCGAGGTCTAGATCTTTCTCGCCGAAAATTACACCGACTCGTGCATTAACAAATTTAAAACTGTTACTTTTTTCCCAAAAATTTTATGTTCCAATCTAACTCGGTATTCAATTTTTCTCTACATTCTGACCTTATCTTATTGCCAAATTGCTCAAGCGCTTCAAAGTCGGATTTTGACTTCGCAAAAATAATATTGGGGTGATCAGGATCGAGTCGTAATTTAGACCTTGAATCCTGAAATGTCCCTAAGCTCACCAAAGCGTCTACGGCGTGAGGCAACAATGGCTCCGATCGTTTATTTTTAGACAGATTTGGCAAACAAAATGCATATCCCGTCTTCAACGGGTAAAGCGAATAGACCTGCTCATGGCGGCGCTTCAAATCAATGTATCGTTGGTTCAAAGATTCAGGGGTATCCTGTTCTAGCTGGAGAATAGCTTGAACAATGACAGCGTCAGCTAAATCAATAAGTAAGTCTTCGGTAGACGAAAATTCCCGTCTTTTAATGGTTTTCACCGTGCCATCTCGCCTGATAGTTGTCGCCCTCAAAAAATACTCGCCAATGCTTTTTCCATTAAAACCTGCATTGCTGGAGATAGCGCCACCAATGGTGCCGGGAACTTCCCCCAGAAACGTTAAATCTAAGCCGCAACGCTTTGCCTTATGGACCACATCAGTCGTCAGTGCGCCTGCGCCAACTCTGACCCGGTTTTCGGGTAATAACTCGAAACCGCCAAAACGCTTGCCCAGCATAACAATCGCGCCCTCAAAACCGCCATTTCGAATAACGATATTCGAGCCCATTCCTAGCGCTCTCACCGGGACCTGTTTTGGCAGGTTGTGCATAAACTTCCGAAGATCTGCCATGTGTACAGGTTGAAAGCACTGTTGGACACACCGATCTCCGGAAAACAAAGCTTCCAGGCGATTCTGTTTTTTAAGCTCAATGTCTCCTTTAAACATACCGATAAAGAAGCAAGGTTAAATTTCCATAAGTTTAGTTAAGATACAAAATGTTTAATCAGTGAATGGCCTATCTTCTATTTTGTAACGAATATCGTGATAACGTCCTCTAATCGCGTCGATAAGAAGATAGTCTCGGTTGAATCATAGTTTTTCTCTTTCTTTAGTTAAGATAATGATCATTACCCGTGATTCTTGTCAAACATAGCCGTATAACAAAGGATGATTTAATGAAGCCTACCGACCTGAAACCACCGTTTGATCTTTCAGTTGCTACTCAAAAGGTTCAAATGGCAGAAAATGCATGGAATACCAGAGACCCTGAGAAAGTCAGTATGGCCTACACGATCGATAGTGTTTGGCGGAACCGCTCTGATCACTTTCAAGGCAGGGATGCGATCGTTAAATTTCTAACTCAAAAATGGGAAAAAGAACTCGAATATCGACTTGTAAAAGAGCTTTGGGCCTTTTCAGAGAACCGTATCGCCGTTCGCTTCCAATATGAGTGGCACGACCACAATCAACAATGGCACCGTTCTTACGGAAACGAGCTTTGGGAATTCTCTGATGAGGGACTCATGAGGCGCCGTGAGGCCAGCATAAACGACATGCATATAGACGCTGATAAGAGAAGATTTCTTTGGGCGGCGCCCGGTCACCGACCAACAGAGCATAGCGGTCTGCCGCCTACCCCTGAGTAAAGAGCAATCAAAAAGGAGGTTAGCCGCTCACACTACCAGAGCTTAAAGCCAATCAGAAGATTATCGTTTTAAGCCTTATCAGTGCTGGAGGGGTTATTTACTTTCTTTAAAAGTCCCGCCATCTGATAAATGGCACTTTGCACATCTGGATCTTTCAACATACGAATCAGACCTGAGTATCCGCCGACCCGGGGTGCATCTTGATTCTCCTGACCATCTGCGGGAGTGCCGAGCGCGCTACCCAGTCGCTCAAGCATTTCTTGCATCGCAGGCTCATTGAGCGCCTGCATCAAGCTCATAAGCCCCTCATTTCGCGTTAGCCGATCCATCAGAATCATACCCTCTCCGATCGCTGCTGCTAGCCGGGTGACAATATCATCCGTCATGGCGTCTTGAGCTGATGAAATTGCAGAAGACAGCTCTACCAGGTTATCAAGGTTGTTAGACTCGTTTACCGAGTCAGACTCTTTTATTTGATTCATTTTTTCCTACTTTGAAATCCGGTCTGTTTTCCCGCGCTACTTTAGATTAAAGAAGGCCGCGTGCCGACGACCAATACCATTGGTTATATGACATCTTAAGCATATGCATCGATTTGGTAGGTGCCTTTATCTCCGGCGGATCGATGTAATTGAAGCAGGCATTTGTTGCTCGCCCTCGATCAGCTTCAATAAAACAATAAACTTTTCCGTCATATTCTCGGGTTGCCGTTCCGGTGCGATAAAGAGAAGCAATATTTTCGCCTATCACCTCGCTCTCGAAGTGAGCGGTTGAACCGGTTTTACTGATCGGCAAATTAGTGGTGTCCCCTAGAGCAAACACATTGTCCTGATCATTCATCATCAAAGAATATCGATCTGTTGGAATCCAGCCCGCTTCGCCTAAATTATTATCTTCGATCACCTGCAGACCCCGATGCGGAGGCACGGTCACCAGGAGATCAAATTCCTTTTCTGTTCCTTCTTCGCTGTGAACAATCTTGTTATCGACGTCAACCTCTTTCATATTGAAGAAGGTTTCATAGTCGACTTCCATTCTTTCAAATTCAGGAATAGCCCATTTCGCAATGTTCTCGATATTATGAATTCGAGCAATGGGGTAGGTGTATTGCAATTGAACCTTATCTCGAATTCCCCGTTTTTCGAAAAATTCATGCAACATGAACGTGATTTCAATTGGCGCAATCGGGCACTTATGCGGCACGCCGACGACCACTGCGACCTTGCCCCCCTCGAAATCGCGCAGTTTTTTAAACATCGCTACGGCGCCATCTCGGGTGTAGGGAGTCTCAGACGATTCTTTGAGTCCTGGCACCTCGTCGTAAACGGCCTCGCAACCGGTTGCAATCACTAGCATGTCGTAGGAATGCACGACACCGGCTTTGGTGCGAACCTGATTTTGTTTGAGTTCAAACTCCTCAACCGGATCAACAAAAAATTTTATCCCGGGCTCGAGAAGGCTCGACTGATCACGACAAATATCGGTCAAAGCCATTTTTCCGAATGCGACATATAAAAGACCAGGCTGATACCAATGCTGATCGGTTGCCGACAGCATCGTTATCTCGACCTTGCCGCTTCTAATTTCCTTGGAAAGACGTCGAGCCACATTGTTGGCCGCAATCGTTCCGCCCATTCCCCCACCGACGAACAAAATCTTCATCTTAAATTATCTCCTAACTAACCTTTAAACCATGCAAAAGTAAGGACGCCACTCGGCAAGATTATTGATCTCATTAGCTTAATATCTGGTCACTTTGCCTTACGCACTTTTATATGCCACACATCGTCAATCTTTTCGTTACTCACAAGTTCATGACCCACTTTGCTGATCCACTCTGGGACATCATTTGCAGAGCCTTCATCGGTCGACAACAGCTCAAGTTGATCTCCGATCTCCGCCCGTTTCATAAAGGAAATCAGCTCCATCAAAGGGCCAGGACAAAATGTATCTCGAGCGTCAACTATTTTTTCTTCAGGCATTATCTTCTCCAATAGAAATTAACTGGGATTTCATTTTTGCATTTAGCAAGTAGACACGACGTTTAATTAAAACGTCAAAACGATACGATCCTTCCCTCCTCTGCATCCGAAAGAAACTTCGTCAGCCCGGTCGCAGGGCCAAAATCGAGTACTAAATCTTGCGGGTCTACCTTAAGAAGGTCAAGAGCCATCGAGCAGGCCAGTAATTTTGCATCCCCTAACTCCGCTGCTTGCTCAAATAACACTCGAAACGCTGGAACGCCCTCAACATTAATCAATGGTCCAAAGTCTCCCTCCTCAGGGGGTGCTAACTCAGCATTCTCTTTGAGAAAAAACTTGAGCGCATTCATCGAGAAGAAAACGGTGACGTCCTCTCCCGTTGCAGCTGCAACGGAAGACACCATCGCAGCCATTTGTAACTTTTCGAGCGTGCCAGAAACGCACATCACTGAAAGCTTATTCGTCATACCGTCTCCCCATTAGGTGTTCAAGGAACCGCTCGGGCGTGGGGCTTTAATGATGAGGCTTAAAACTAGGCCGAATCGCCGGATTCCCAAAGCGCTTCGATTAAGTCTACGAGACATCACTGTGCAGTGGGAGCCTAGATCAAGACGATAACTTTATGGACTGAATAGGAAATTCCTATCGGTAGATGATCGTATTTCCTGATTTACTTATAAGTATCAATTCAATGGCCATACATAATTCAGAGATTCAAACGCTCAAACACGCTGCTTAGACTCTAATCACCGCCCTGGATATCAAACAGCTCTCGGCAGTGGAAATCGTTTTAACGCCCATCCCGAAAAAATACCTAAAGACACCCAAAAAATTAGGTTGCTTGACGCCGTAGCGACCAAAAATTGATCGGACAGCATCGCTAGTTTCTCAGCCACATCAGCGGGGAAGCCCGCGTACAGATTTTCAGGGTGCGGTGCGCCATAAATATGAGGCGCAACTAACAAAATACAAGATATTGGCCACCGCCAATAACTCTTCCAAATATGCGCTAAAAATAAACCGGCGCTAGTCAGGAGCACAGTCGAGATCCACCATTCCTGCCGGAACTCAAGCGCTGCCCCGGAAACCCCTGGAAGTTCCGGCGAGATGCCGAAAGAAGGTGAAGCAAAAACCGCTATAAAGCCACCGAGACCCCAAAATAGGCCCGACAGAGTACTGATTTCTTTATTAAAGTACGTCGACGAAATTGCGATCAGCGTCACTAATACCAAAGAAAAACCGATAGCTGTCAAAACATTCGATAAAACCGTAAACAAGGTCCGCTCAAGTCCATCTTCAGGCGACCAATCGCCGCCATGATCATGATCCCCATGCGACTCGGACGCTGACTCCGATGAAACGTCTTCAGCTTTAGAGCTTTCGTACTCTTCCGCCGCGAAGATAATGGGGAGAACCTGCCACTGTTGGGACAGGCTGAGGACAAAGCCTCCAACCAACCCAGCTAAAAGTGAAATAATGACCAGACGCCTGAATAGCATTTAAACTTTCTCGCCGTTTAAAAACCAAGCGTTAGTGGCAAGGAAACCCTTGCGAATGCCGCATATCATGGGCGGCGTTGTGGACGCTAGACGACTGTGCAAATCCCGCCGCAAACAAAACCGTTGCCCCAAGCGCAAGCGCGCAAAATAGATGTAGCCCTTTACTGGCCAGTAACGGGGTTGCCTGGACGACATCAGCGGTATTCTCAGTTACAGTATTTGACATAAATATTTCCTAATATTTTGTTTAATTATTAATCTCGCCCCTACTAGAGGGGCGAGATTAGCTACCCTGATTTTTATATTTCCAGGATCTCTTCGCGCTCAAAAGGATTATCACTCTTCGGCACGCTAGGATCGTCTTTCCATGTTGGATTTGCCATTAGAGAATTTTTGACGAAGTCATAATTGACCAAGTCATCCACAACAAATTCTGGATCTAAAGTATCCAAGAAAGTACGATCTCCCGTCACTAAGGTCTCATTTTTAAGATCGTTAACGACCATGCGCGTTGCCGATGGGTAAGGCCAGGCTTGGAAATCAATTCGATTCTGACCCCAATCCACATGCTGGATAGCGTCGGGATTGTTGTAGTAAGCAGGGTCATAGAACATCATCGCGCGCTCCACGACTTTACTCGGGAAAGGATAGTATTTTTTACCATCCCGAGACAGCATTTGAGCAATTTCCTTACGATTAGCCCCTGTATACAACTGAGCTTTCACAATCGCGTTATGGACGCCTTGCGCCCACGCAGCATGTTCAGGATCCATGCAATCATCTTCATGCATTACGACAACACAACAAGGATGACCTTTCCATACGTCGCCAGTGAACCTTAAAACTTTCCCGCCCGCTTTGATCTCGCCAAGGGCGTTAAATGGCTCTGCGACACAATAACCATCAATTTTATTAGCGGCTAGTGCAGGAGGCATATCGGGTGGTGCAAGGACCTGGAGGTTGCATTCATTTGGCGCCAACGCAGCATCCTGTGCTCGGATGACCGGCGTAATTCCGGCCGCCTTCATAATTTTTTGTGACACGATGTTGTGCATCGAATACCAGTAAGGCACCGCGAACTGCTTGCCGCCGAAATCGGCTGGGGTCTTGATATCATCGTTCACCACGATGGCTGAGCCGTTGGTATGGTCCCAAGCGGTTACCTTGACCGGGTAGTTATTGTTATATCTCATCCAGATGGGGATCGGGATCAGCATATGCGTCAGGTTAAATTTATGAGCAGAAAAAGCCTCCACTAAAGGTGACCATCCTCTGATCAAGGTTGGGCGTTTGGAGTCGATGCCCTCGTCCTTAAAGAAACCAAGCTCGTGCGCGACTAAGAGCGCTGCCGCGTCGGTTATCGGTATGTAACAAATATTGACGACGGGGTCGAATTTCTTCTTGGCAAATGCTGGAAGTCCCGTCAAGCCTGTGCCTGCCAAAGCAGCACCCGTTTGCAAGACAGATCGTCGACTAACTCGACTTCCCATAAACCCACCAAATAACGGGTCCGAATTAGTTTTCAAATAAGGATCGTCGATTTGATCGCCATAATTCTTGGCATCAATTGGCAACCCTTTCTCATCGATCGGCCCGCCATCAATAAATTGGGCTTCTTCCGGATCTAGTATCTTATTTTTTATCGCTGCTGATTGAGCCTTAGCTGCTAAAAATTTGGCTTCTTCTGGCGTCATTTTTGACATTTCTCTCCTCCCTTATTGATCTACTCAACCCTCTAAAAAGTCAATGTAGATCTTAGTAAGATGATCGATTTTCGATCTCGTTTTACGTATTACTAACTTTTCTCCTAGTTACTCTCTACAACGTGCTCTTTTTATAAAGCTTATCTTTATTAATGCCTACTTAATGTTTGTTAATTTATTCATTCCTAATTATTACAACAACGTTAAACAATTTAGAGTTGCGGCTGCGAAGAAATTTACTTAAGCCGCGTTTAATCTCTTTTCCACAACCTTTAAGTGTTGCGCTAGATCTTCTTCAGTCATGATTCCCCGAATGATCATACTGTGGGCTAAAGCGAGTAATTGACGTTCCGGATGCGGAATATGACTGTAAAGCTCATCGACCAGATCATCCTCCTCATCTCTTCGAGCCAGTGACGGAAGGACACATGCCCCTTCATTCAAAGCCTCACAGGTACTCTCCAACGTGACTCGCCACGGCGGATCAGGGTTTTCCACGCCATATTCCTCGCGCAGGTCGTTCCAAACGCGCCCTTCCTCGCCAATCTTGTCTAATAGTGGGATCGATTTTGACATGTTAAGTTGAACTCTAATGGCCGTATGGGTGAATTGCCTTGTGCACGTGACGCTTGTCATCGACTTTTCTATCCGCTCGCGGCATTGCCACTCCAATCAAGCAATCCCGCGTTACGATCTCAGCCAACTGATCTTCACTCCATCCATCGGTGCCTTCCGGACGCGTTGGCATGACAACATAGCGTGTTTTTTGATTAGAGTCAGCCACTCTAATTTCAACATCCTCAGGGAGTTGTAAACCGAACTCAGAGAGCACTTGTCGCGGCCATCGAACCATTCGTCTTCGATAGTTTGGCGTGCGGTACCACTCCGGCGACTGTCCCAAAATTGGTCTCGGGTAACACGAGCACAAAGTGCAAACCACCACATGCTTCACCTTAGGCTCATCCACCAAAATTCGTGGATTACAGTAATCACTAGGTGTTCCGAACTTGCTGGGCATACTGTTTACCCAGTCCACTCCTACCGCGAGGCTTGCCTTTACTGGATCATCGATACAAAGCTGTTTGTAGTCGTCGTCCAACCACGCTTTTGCGACTAATCTCCCCGCAGGAAGTGGTCCCAGGGTATGCATATACTCGGTCCACTGATTGTGGTCATCTTGAGTAAAAATCCCTTTCTCAATACAAAGTTCACGAACCGCGACCTCTAAAACCTCGAAGTCACTAATCTCCTCTACCATCGGTGCCGCGTTATGGTCATGGTCATGGTCATGGTCATCTGAATTTGACATTAATTTTTCCTTATTACTCCAACTTTAAAACCGGTTGGTTTCCTGATCCCGAAATATCGCGGAATAGGAGATTTTTTTAAACTTTAAACAGCCTCTAACCAACGCTCCGATAACTCTGTTTCCAAAGTGTCTCCAGAGAATTTTTGCGGATAGTCAGGCCATAAGTCAGTCTGTTTAAACAACAGGCTGTAAAACCACTCTGGACTATCCGTGTTATCCCACGCTTCATCCTCCGCGGGCGGGCTTTCATAGACAAGCTTCACGACGACGGCTTCTGCTTCGCGTAAATACATCTGAGAACGGGTGTAAAAGATATCCGGCAAGTTTCGAATCCGCACTCGATCCCCCACCTTGAATTTGGCCGCACCAGCCTCTCCTTTAAAACATTGGGGATCACCCACACCAGTTGCTTTCTCTACGTGGTGGCTCTTAATCATAAACTTTGCCTCCGTTTTCTTTCGCTCGTTGCTTTACTTCTTCAATTTTATCTATCAACTCTGTCAATTTGACATGCTGCTTATCGACCAAACCCATAGCAATGGTCATTAGCCACCGGCCGTAATACGGCAGGCCCAAGTAAATTGTCTGACCCACGTCAACATTTTGACGTCTTCTTCTCTCTTCGGCGTTCCACATGCCCCGCCAAGCCAAAACCTCACAAGTCACAAATGTATTGTGCTCCCAGACTTCTTCTTCTTTTTCTTCCCAGGTGATTGGAACGTCCGCTTCACCGCCGACATCATGAGAAGCTCGTGTGTACGCTCGCCAATGAGCGTTATCGATCTGGTCAGGATAAGGTGCGTGCTGCGGCTGATGTAATGCAGGCTGCAACTGCCCCACAATATTTAAGTGCCGCATAATGTTTTCGCGATTCGCCATGTTTTTTCCTTCTCCTAAATTTTTAGCCGCTATGAGAAAATACCTTCAGACAGAAATTTGTTCCAAGACAATCTCGTTATTAGTGGTATAAGAAAAATCAATTTAACTTGATGTCCTGATAATCTCAATCTTTTAGCACTAGAATTCATTAATTCATTAATTCATTAATTCATTAAATAATGAAATTATTTTTTAAATCGTACTTTAATCATGCTTCCAACTCAGATTGAGTGACTGCAAGGATCTTCTCTTTCCTCTTCTTGAGTTGGCCAAGAAGCAGATTTCTATCGTAAGGCTTCATCGATTTCCATTTCTGGCATTCCTGCCGGGTGCGGCCACAACCCAAACACCATCCCTTTAGTCCGCTAAAGTCACAGACATCGATACAGGGGCTTTTATGCCTTTTCATGAGATCTAAAGACCAACGCGGATTTTTACGCACTCAATTTGAGCTGACCATAAACCGTTCGAGTGCTTGATCAATTCCAGCCTCTAGTAAACGAAACTTATTAAATTCTTCGAAAAGTCGTTGCTCAAGATTTTTGAAATTTAGCGGGAGTACCCGTTTACAAACGCTATATCCTTCCCCAATTACCTGATAACCCTTCCAACTCCTGATGCGATCACCCTCTAAAACTAGAAACTCTTCAATGAACTTTTGCTGGGCGGGACAGTCCTCTTCCGCGTGCATACACACAGGAAATTCTTTTTGTCGAACCTGCGGGGCTTCGATATAAGTCTCAAAGTGTATGCCGCCTTGGTTCTGGTTATGCCAGTTGGATTTGTAAAGTTGCAAATAAACCCCACGGTTATAAATTTCCCAGCCATCATCGAACCAATTTGATTGGTTCATTTTTTTCTCGAGGTTACGAAAAATAATCTTTAGATCTTTCATTTATCTTAAACATTCCTTGTCAGAAATTAACTAAATTGCCCGAGAACAAGGTGCAGCATGGTCCAGATACCTGAATACCCGCCTCCGTCTCTTTACAAATCATGGTTCCCCCTTGAGAAGAAAGCTGCTCTGACGTAAGGGTTTTCTTAGATAAACGCGACGCCCAATACGGGACCAAAGAACATTGGGCCACACCGGACACCGGATCCTCCGGCACTCCATTTGCAGGCGCAAAAAACCTAAGGACGTAATCTGCTTGTGCTCCAGGTGCGGTCGCCGCGATCGTCGGTCGGTCCAAATTCGATAAAGAACTAAATTCAGGATCTAGCGAGGCAACTTCGCTTTGATCCTCATAAACAGCAAGATAGTGGCGTCCCTTTAATACCACCTGAGGGGCTCTACCCAACCCATCAATTAACTCCGGCGGGCATTCGCAGGGTTCAGCAACATCAGCGGGCAAGATAATAGCGAGGCTATTTGCATCACGGAATGCCAGAAGCCTTCCACTCATTTCCGATTCAAACATCACATCTTCTCGATCAAGCTCTAGCTCTGATAAGACAACATGTGCTGCGGCCAGCGTAGCGTGTCCAACCAGCGGCAACTCCTTGGTGGGTGTAAACCATCGAATTGAATAATTATCATCGGCTTTGAGAATAAACGCGGTCTCGGAGACATTAAACTCCTTTGCCATCGCCTGTAATCGCTCGTCTCGCAACTCCTGCTCGAGAACACAAACAACGGCGGGATTTCCACGGTACGGTATCGCGCTAAATGCATCAACCCAAAAAATCTGATTACCTTTCATCTTACTTTTCGCCAATCTAATTCTGCTGGAAAACTCTGAAACTAAATTTACAGCGCCAGCTGAATATTGTCGAAAAAATTTTGTCGCTCAAAAACTGGCAGCGAAAAATTCACCTCATGGTGAGAACTAAGCAGTGGACTGCAAGAGATCTTCCTTGCAATTGACACCGCGCAGTACGGCGTCGTTTGTCATCGGAACCTCGACCACAGATGAAGCAAGATTATCGAAAAGGCAACGAGCGAGATCATCACCGCTTAATTGCATTAATTTTTTAAACCATGCGCGGGGGAAAAGCGCAGGATGGCCACGACGTTTACCAAAACAAGCCACTCGCACCGAGTCAGGCTGAAAACCTTCAATCACCTCATTGATTTGCTGCTCGCTCACCCAGGGCATATCTCCCAAACAAAGCAGAACGCCATCAACATCAGCTGAAAGCTGTCTGACGCCGGCACTGATAGAGCTACTAATGCCATTTTGGTAGTGAGAATTATGAATCCAGTTGAGATTTCGACTTTTAAGCACCGCCTGCAAGGACGAGTGATCATGGCCGGAAACAACGTGAACAGTGGTCACATGAGATAAAAGTACAGCATCCACTGCATGCTCAACAACAAATTTATCTTGCCAGGGGAGAAGCAGTTTATTAGATCCTCCCGCCCTGAGAGAGCGGCCCGCCGCGAGCACTAACGCATCAATCCTCGGTGACTGCATGAATTAACCTCTGTGCATTATTGGCTCTAAAGGGTCCATTTTTTTGAGTGCAACACGGTCAAGACCTCACATGATTACATCGCGTCTTTCGCTCATAGTCAAATGCTTTAAGTCATTTATGGCATCTGTCTGAAATCATCACGATCGAAAAGATCAATGTCAAACGACCCCGGTAGATAACTCCTGCAGTGCAAGTGCAGCATAGATCGCAACCCCCGACGGAAAAGCGTTTTCGTCGAGCATCATTCGGGACGAGTGGCACGGTTGGGGAGTAGAGTCTGTCGGTGCAGCCCCAAGGAAAACGAATGCGCCGGAGAAGCGTTCTAGCAAATATGAAAAATCTTCAGCGCCCATCCACGGTGTCGCCATCTGCATATAGCGATCCTCACCCAGCACACGTTGACAGGCGCGTAATACGGCCTGCTCACCGGCCGCATGATTGACCGTTGGCGGATACCCGTGCTCCATCTCCAGATTCCCCTCAAGACCATGCGCCGCGGAGATCTGTCGGACAAGCCGCTCAACGCCATCAGCCAAGCGTGAGCGAGATTCCACCGAAAGCGATCGCAATGTGATATCAAGTTCTGCGAACTCCGGGATAACATTACTCACGGTTCCTGCCTCTATCCTGCCCACCGTTGCAACAACAGGATCAAACACGTCAAACCGTCGGGTCACGAGCGTTTGGATGGCCTGAACAATCTCGCAAGCGACAGGAATGGGGTCGACAGCGCTGTGAGGCGTTGAGCCATGCCCACCCTGACCCACAATTTTTGCAAAAACGGTATCTACTGCAGCAAGGATCGGGCCTGTGCGGCAAGCAATGGTGCCCGAAGGCAGTTCAGGCTCAACATGCAGCGCATAAACGGACTGCAAAGTGCCGTCAGGATCCAAAATACCTTCATCCAGCATCGGCTTCGCGCCCCCGGGACCTTCCTCACCGGGTTGAAACATAAATCGTACGCTGCCGCTCAGATGTTCACGATAATCATGCAATAGGTGGGCGGCACTTGCCAGCATCGCGGTATGCGCATCATGACCACAGGCGTGCATACAGCCCTCTTCGGTCGACGAGAAATCGAGACCGGTCTGCTCCGGCATCGGCAGCGCATCCATATCACCGCGCAATAAAACAGATGGTCCTGAACGCGCGCCATGAAGTGTCGCAACAATCCCGCTCGTCTCATTTGATAACGTGATATCAAGATCCAGATCCGACAGCGCCTCAAGAACCGTTGCGCGCGTTCTCGGTAAATTAAGCCCCAACTCCGGATGACGATGGATATCACGACGCAGTGCAACCGTCTGGCCCTGCAACGCCTGGGCCTCTTTAAATAATGCAGACTTCATGGTGTGTTCCAGCAAACTCGGCAGATGGTTTCCCATTGTGCACTAAATCGGACCCGAGAAAAAAGGTGGGCTTTTATTATTTAATGCTTGAGCAATGAATTCAAAAAATCGGCTACCCGACTGGCAAAAGCAGCATCTTGCCAATAGGCGAGGTGAGATGCCGGGGTTGCGCCACTCACCAACCCGCCAACATTGATCTCCTCATCATGGCTCACGACTTTCGCATAAGCGGCGTTAATCGGTTTTAAAGGCCAGGCAAGGAGATCATCCGGATCAAAAAAATTGAGCCATTGCGCATGTTGCTTAAACCGGGCAGGGAGTCGCGACGGTGGAAACTGGATAGGAACCACATCAAGACAGGCGAATGTGAAAAGAGGAATATTGCAGCCAAAAGTCACTAATCCCGACAGCCAATTCATCCGCTCAAAAGCGGAAAGTCTCTGATTTGGCCGTCTTTGGGCGTCCCAGATGTAATTCGACAAAATATGGCCACCAAACGAATGAGCAAGCCCGACCAACGGGACGGGCCGCGCACCCAGTTGTTGCTTATATAAGTCTGTTAGCGCTTGGGAAATCCTCGCATGAACTCGACGATAGGTGATGTTTTCTTCTCCGCCGCGTCTTCTACCCGAAGGCAGTTGGCGGTAACTCGCAGCGTCTCCCAGTGCGCTCAGTAGAAACGATCGCGTTCGTTTTGCCCTGAGCTCATTGGAATCGAAAGCAGACTGAAGATAGGCGTCTTGCGCAGGACTTAGGATATCGTCCCAAAAAATAGTCTGCCAAGCGACAGACTCCGGGTTGCGCCCAAGACGCTCCAATTGGGCACTGACCCCCTCTTTTAACTCGTCAGCAAAGTTTTCGTCCTGCCGACCGATCCCGTGAATCACTAATACCGCGAGCTCTTTTTTCATTTTTTTAAACGTCTCTTGAGAAGCTTCCGATTCTGAATACAAATACAACCCTGCACATGATGACATCTACAGCTAAAATCGTAATCTCTGATTTCACTATCACCCCAGCCCTTGAACCATAACCTTTACTCTCTACTGCAACAGCGTTTCCCGCAAGATCCGAACGCACTATGGATCGAGACCCCCGGGGGTCAAAAATGGACTTACACCGATGTTGACATCATGAGCGCCCGATATGCCGGCGCGCTTCGATCGCTTGATGTCACCCAAGGGGATCGGGTGCTTGTTCAGGTTGATAAATCCCCTCACGCGCTGCTCTTATACCTAGCGACGTTACGTATTGGGGCTATTTTCGTTCCGCTGAATACCGCCTACACACCAACCGAAGTGGCCTATTTTTTAGGTGACGCTCGCCCTCGCCTATTCGTCGCTCGCCCTGAAACAGAAGATGATCTTTGCCAGATCGCCCATGATGCCGGCGCCACCCTTCTGACTTTTGACACAGAGGGTGAAGGTTCCCTCGCTGATGCGATGACAAATGCAGAACCTGTTGAGGAAATCGCTAGCACTGATGCCAACGATATCGCTTCCATTATCTATACCTCGGGCACTACTGGCCGATCCAAGGGGGCAATGCTGAGCCACGATAATCTGGCCAGCAATGCGCTGACCTTAATCGACCTATGGGGATTTCGTGAAACTGATGTGTTGCTACACGCGCTGCCGATTTACCACGTTCACGGATTATTCGTTGCCGTTCATTGCGCGATGCTGTGTGGAATATCGATGCGCTTTCTCGAGCGCTTTGATCCGGACGAAGTCATGCGACAGCTGCCCGCGATTACGGTCATGATGGGCGTACCCACGTTTTACACCCGGCTTCTGCAAACTTCGGATTTCAATCAAGGCAATTGCGAACGCGTGCGTTTATTTATCAGTGGATCAGCGCCGTTGCTAGAACAAACTTGGCAAGCCTTCTTTGGGCAAACTGGTCAGAGAATTCTTGAACGCTATGGCATGTCGGAAGCGATCATGATCGCATCGAACCCCCTGGAGGGCGAGCGAGTTCCGGGAACGGTCGGTTATGCGCTTCCCAACGTCACGATCCGAATCTGCGATAACCAAAATCAACCTGTTGCAGCCGGCGAAACGGGCGTGCTTCAAATGCAAGGTCCCAACGTGTTTAAAGGCTACTGGCAAATGCCGGAAAAAACGGCCCGTGAATTCACAGACGATGGTTTTTTTATTTCGGGCGACATGGCCAAAATGGATGAGCACGGGCGTATCCAGATCGTCGGTCGTGAAAAAGATCTCGTGATCAGCGGCGGGCTCAACATCTATCCGAAAGAAATCGAAGAGGCCATTGATGCGCTGGACGGCGTAAGCGAAACCGCGATCATCGGCGTACCGCATGCCGATCTCGGCGAGGGATTAGTGGCCGTCATCTGTCCAAAGGCAGGCTTCGAAATTAAACCCGAGGCCATGATCACAACGCTCAAGTCGCGATTGGCGGGATTCAAAGTACCGCGCAAAATTTTTACTGTGGATCGTTTACCGCGAAACGCAATGGGGAAAGTTCAAAAAAACGTGCTTCGAGAACAATTCGCAGACGCTTTTGATCCCTGAAAGCAATTCATTACAGCTCGGTATATTTTTTTGCAATCCCGCGAGACTTTTCAACAGGATATTTCTGTTTATTAATCTCAAGTTTCTCCCATGCGGCCTGCTCCAGATCAATCTCAAGTCGGGAAGCAAGCCGGACCAGATAGATCAACACATCGGCAAGCTCCTCGGACACGGCCTGGCGCTTTTGGGGCGGCAGATCGAAGCTCTGCTGCTCGCTCAGCCACTGGAAATGTTCCACGAGCTCTGCGGCTTCAACCATCAGCGCCATGGACAGATTTTTCGGAGAGTGGAATGGCTCCCAATCGCGGGCCGCGGCAAAATCATTGACCGCTGCAGAAAGCACTCGAATAAATTCTGGAGTTTCGTCCGCCATTTAGCGTTCGGTGTTTGTCTGAATGAAAAGATTAAAATCCTCGAGCGTGTCACCCACGGCCGCCTCAAGTATTCGCCGGCCATGCTCAATGCTCGCCAACCCGGGATTCGACCCGATCCGGCCATCCGGAAACTGCCGGCGGTAATCGGCCGCGTCCCGAATGGCGCCCTTCGGAGCGAGCTCTGGACTCAGGGCGACGTCTTTTACCGCCTCTGGATACGCATACCAGCTTAGCGACACCTCCGAAGGCGTCGCATGACTCCCTTCGGCATCGCCATAGAGTTCATCTGAAAGTCTGTTAACCCGAGGTCCCAAGTACCAATTGCGAAGACGTAGACACGGCGGTGGCGCCTCACTTCCCGCGAAACTGGATATCGACCAAATCTCTGAGAAGGCAGCCGTCACGGTCGCGACATTGCCGCCATGGCCATTCAAAAAATAGATGTGCGTAAAGCCTTGACCGGTGAGGGATTCAACCACATCCCTAACGACGGCAAGCAATGTAGACGGTCGAAAAGCAATGGAGCCGGGGAACCCGAGATGGTGTTGTGCCATGCCCACGGCCAGAGTGGGGCCAATGAGCACCTCAATTTTTTCCTCAAGTTCATATGCAATTGCGGTTGGGCAGATTGCATCCGTACCAATGAGTCCATTGGGTCCGTGCTGCTCCGTGGATCCAATTGGAATAATAATCGACGAGGAGGTCTTAAGATAATTTTCGACTTCTGGCCAAGCCGCCAATTGCAAGCGCATGAATTCTCCTTACGACAGTAATGGCGTTAGTGTGGACGGTTTCGCAGTTCAGTGATCGTTGCGGTATGCGAAATAGCTTCAGCTCCGGTCACGATTTCGATAAGCGTGCTGCCCGGTTCAGATAATGCGTTCTCGAGCGCTGATGAAAACGCTTCGGTCTGGGTGACCCGCGCTGAAGCGAGGCCATGCGCTGCGGCCAACGCGCAGAAATCGGGATTTTGCAGCGCTGTATTGCTGACTCGCCCGGGATAATGAACTTCCTGATGCATCCGGATCGTCCCCAGCATGGCATTATTGACGACAATAATGATGACTGAAAGTTCTTGCTGCGACACCGTCGCGAGCTCCTGACTCGTCATCTGGACATCACCATCTCCCACCACCGCCACCACCTGCCGGTTTGGATAGGCAAGCGACGCCGCAATTGCGGCCGGCAATCCATAACCCATTGAGCCACTTGTCGGTGCGAGTTGTCGACGCTCACCGACAAATCTGAAAAATCGATGCAACCATCCCGTATTGTTACCGGCGCCATTAGTCACAATCGCATCCTCGGCGAGCGTCCGATCCAACTCGACCATCACCGCGGAAAGATCAAGTTCGCCCTGCACGGTTTCAGGTTTTATCCATTTCAGGTAACTGTGACGCAAACTCTGAGTCGTTTCCGCCCAAGGCAACGTCTCGGGAGTTGGCAACTGGGAAAGCGATCGCGCAAATTCCGGTGCAGACACCGCGATCGCAAGCTCAGGGTAATACACCCGGCCCAATTCCTCTGGACTCTGAAAGATATGAATGAGTTTTTGTGCCGGCAGCGGAGGCTGCAAACGGCTGTAGCCTTTCGTTGTCATTTCGCCCAGACGAATACCGAGGGCGATAACCAGGTCCGAGGCTTGAAGGGCTCCCTCAAGCCCGGGGTTCATGCCAATGCCCACATCACCAACGTAATGCTCGTCCCCGTGATCGAAAACATCATGGTACCGCCAGGCAGCAGCGACCGGCAGTTTCCAATGGCGGGAGAATTGATGCAGAGCGGCACGGGCTTCTGGGTCCCAGTTTCGACCCCCGGCGATAAGCAAAGGTCGTTTTGACCCGCCCACCATCTTTGAAAAAGCGATCAGGTCTTTGCTTGATGGCTCACTGTTGAGTGAACGACGCATCGGCACATCCGGAACCACTGCGAGATCGCGAAGTACGTCCTCCGGTAGAACCACGACAACCGGCCCCCTACGCCCGTTGCAGGCCGTATGAAAAGCGCGACTCATCACTTCCGGCAACCGCGCAGCGTCATAAACCTGCTCAACGTGCTTGGCGATCGAGCCGTAGAACTGGACGTAATCGATTTCCTGAAATGCTTCTCGAAACAGCGCATCGGTCGCGACCTGACCAATCAACAATACCAGTGGCGTGGAGTCCTGTGCCGCGACATGAATGCCCGACGCTGCATTTGTGGCGCCAGGGCCTCGGGTGACGAAACAAACGCCGGGTTCTCCTGTTAGCTTTGCCATGGCCTCAGCCATCATCGCTGCACCACCTTCCTGCCGACAAACCACGGTATGAATGTCTGACGCATGACCCAACGCGTCAAGTGCCGCCAGAAAACTCTCGCCGGGTACGCAGAAAACGTGTCGAACTTTCTGAATGGAAAGCGCGTCGACCAGAATTTCGCCGCCGCTTCGCGTCGGCAAATTTTTAGAGGTCACCCTATTCTTTGGTCGGCTTTTTGCCGGCCTTGCCAGAGGGCTTGGAAGATGTCCCAGAATCGTCGCTCGTGAATCCCGTGGAGCGCAAAAAATTCTTCTGCGCGTCCTGCCAGACCTCTAGATTACGTTTGGCCATTTCAGACATAACGCCAACTGATGACTGACCCAGAAATTCTGCAAATCGATCTTGATACGCCTGTTGCTGCTCAACGAAAAGCGAGAGACTACGATCAAGGTAATCAGTGAACATCTTCTGAGTCGTACCACCATAAAAGCGAATCAGATTCGTCAGAATTTCGGTGGTAAACAGCGGTTGGCCGCCATTTTCCTGCTCGTTAATAATCTGCAACAAAACCGAACGCGTGATGTCGTTGCCGCTAGCGACATCAACGACACCGAATTCCTCGCCATCAACAATAAGCTGGCGAAGATCCGAAACCGTGATGTAACGGCTGACCTCGGTATCATAAAGGCGTCGGTTGGGATACTTCTTGATGGTTCGCATACTACGTGTCCAGACCCGTGATTGTGCACCGCAATAATACTACCATGCACAAAACCAGTGTAACCGGCACCCTTAGTACATATGCTGGCCACCATTGATCGACAGCGTCGAGCCCGTAACGAAAGTCGCTTCATCGGCTACCAAAAACATCACCGCACGTGCGATATCACTCGCATAACCCAGACGACCGACGGGAATTGTCGCAATAATCTTTTCAAGCACTTTTTCTGGCACCGCACGAACCATGTCAGTATCCACGTAGCCCGGTGCAATAGCATTCACGGTAATCCCCTTTGCGGCGCCCTCCAGAGCGAGCGCTTTCGTAAAACCGTGGATACCCGACTTTGCCGCGGCATAGTTGACCTGTCCGTATTGGCCTGCCTGACCATTTACTGAGCCAATATTAACGATCCGACCGAAGTTCCGCTCGCGCATACCTGAGATCACCGCATGACTCATGTTGTAGCAAGAAGACAAGTTGGTTTGCAGCACCGCGTTCCACTGATTGAAATCCATCCGGTGTAGCGTGCCGTCTCGGGTGATTCCCGCATTATTGACTAAAATCCCGATCGCGCCCAGATCGCTCTCGATACGAGATACGTTCTCGGCACATTGATCAAAATCAGCCACATCAAACCGATAAACGTCAATACCGGTCTCAGCGTTAAAGGCACTCGCTTTCTCTTCGTTTCCCGCATAAGCTGCGGCAACGCGGTGACCCGATTCACTTAATGCGATTGAAATCGCAGCGCCAATTCCCCGCGTTCCGCCCGTGACGATTGCAGTATGAGGCATCTAAAACTCCTTAAATAATTGTAAATTTTTTGACTATCGGTACAGTCAGACTCAAGCGCGCTCAACGCACATTGCAACACCCATACCGCCACCGATACATAATGTCGCGAGGCCTCGACGTAGATCACGCCGCGTCATTTCATAAAGCAGCGTGGTTAAAACCCGTGCACCGGATGCCCCGATCGGGTGACCGAGTGCTATAGCGCCGCCGTTCACATTAACGATGTCCGGACTCCACTTCATTTCCTGGTTGACGGCACAAGCCTGCGCCGAAAAGGCTTCGTTCGCTTCTACCAAATCCAGATCATCGATGGTCCAGCCTGCTTTTGCCAACGCAGCTTGGCTGGCTGGAATCGGGCCCGTTCCCATAATGCTCGGATCGACACCGGCGGTTGCCCATGACACGATTCGGGCCATCGGTGTAATGCCACGTGCTTCCGCAGCACTCGCCGACATCAGTAAGGTTGCCGCTGCACCATCGTTGATACCGGACGCGTTGCCCGCAGTCACTGTGCCTTCTTTAGCAAAAGCCGGCCGGAGCCCTGATAGCGTGTCGACGGTGGTTCCATGACGTGGATGCTCATCGGTATCCACCCGAACGTCCGCTTTACGCCCTTTCACCACAACTGGCGTGATTTCGGCTACAAAACGATCCGCTTTTTGAGCGGCCTCGGCCTTCTGTTGAGAAGCAGCAGCAAAGGCATCCTGAGCCTCTCTTGAAATGTTGAATTGTTTGGCGACATTTTCTGCCGTGTTGCCCATGTGATAACCATGAAATGCATCCCAAAGGCCGTCAATCAACATGCTGTCAATCATTTCCAGCGACCCCAGTTTTTGACCGTTGCGCAAGTTAGCGCAATGCGGTGCCTGAGTCATGCTTTCTTGGCCACCGGCGATCACGACATCGGCATCACCATTACGAATAGATTGAAAACCCAGCGCCACGGCTCGAAGTCCCGATCCGCAGAGTTGATTAATCACCATTGCCGTGCGCTCAACGGGAATACCGGCTCCGATAGCAGCCTGTCGGGCAGGATTTTGTCCGGCACCTGCGGTCAGGATCTGCCCCATGATGACTTCTGTTACATCCTCTGGCGCCACATTGGCACGATCAAGTACTGCGCTGATCACGGTGCGACCGAGTTCACTTGCAGGCAGTGAGCCGAGTGAACCATTAAAAGCGCCAACCGGGGTTCGGACAGCACTGGCAATTACGACATCAGTTGGGTTTTTCATATTGTTAAATTCCTAGTGGTGGAAAAACCAGTTGCCACCATTTTATTAAGCTCTTCTCAAGAGTCTTTATTATCTATCCGATTTTTTCTGAAATAATTCGAAAAAGTGCCAAGCAATCGTTTTAACGGAAACAGGGAAGAGCAGCTTTCACTGATCTTCCCTGCTTTTAACTTTTCGTCGCGTCTCAAAGACGCTTGAACTCGCGAAACGTTCAGGACTTTTTGGCTTTTGCCTTTGCCACGCCGCCAAAGTCCGCGGTTGATTTTTTCAAAAGCGCTTGTGCTTCATCAGCATAACTCTGACCAATTTCCATCAAAGCACCCGAGTCTTTAGCCATCTTCTGAACCAAGTTACGCGTGAGTTCCGGCTGCCTCTCAAAATAGGTCCGGGCTGTTTGCATATCCTTAATTTCGAGAACATCGCGGGCATTGCTAAGCATGGTGTCGGCGTAGATCCGTGCGGAGTTCATCTGCAGTTCAATCATCTTTTCCATGTTTTTAATTACTAACTGACCCGCGTCGCTCGCGGCGCCCGAAGCGGCCTTAATAGCGGTTTGATACGTTTCGTTCATATTTTCTTTCATTTTCTCATCCTAAAATCGACTGTGCGTGATAGATTCTTAAATTTGTTGCAGCGCACAATAACAGGTTTAATGGTGCATTGCAACAATAAATAGAATAATTTTAAAATCTATTAAAAACAGTACTTTAAATAAAAAATATTCCAAACTAAATTTTTTTTCTGTTAATTGATCCTGAATGCATCGCACCACATTTCTAGATTTTAGTCCAGATTTCCACGATACAACCGGGTGATCTAGAATTCTGCTATGCCGCACGACCCCGCAGATCAGTATCAGGATTTTCTTTTCGAGTTGCGAAAATACCTTCAGCAAATGAATGATGCCGAGACCGAGATGCCGGCATTTTCCCAACTGCCCGGATGGCGGGAGTGGTTAAAAGCGGATAACGATCCGGCCAGTGATTTCACTTCGATTGAAAAGCTTAAGACCCTAAAAGCTCAACTCCTGGATGATCCCGCCAAATCAGAAGCCGCATCACGGTACTGGCACGCGTTTCAAGCCCTACAAGTTCACTGGATAGACATTAGCTCGAAAAGCTGGGACACGGCACGGATGCAATCTATTGAAGCGTCATCCGCCACGAACATTCGGCAATTCTATGATGACTGGATTGAAGCCGGCGAGGCGCTATTTCGCGAACGAGCCGTTACAAAACAATACGCGCGTCAAGTGGGTGAATGGATTAATGCACAAGTCGATTTCAATCTTGCGTTTGGGATGGGTGAGGTGCCGGTCTGTGTAGATCCGCGAGACCTCAAAGCAGCGTTGACCGAGGCCGAGGCCCGCGAAGCACAACTACGCTCTGAACTTGAGGCGCTGAAATCTCGACAAAAAACAAAACCCGCGCGCGCCACATCCAAGAAAAAAGCCCCCTCAAAAGCGAGTCATCCGACCAACACCAATGCATCATCAAAAAGTGGGACGACTCTAAAAAAATCGAGACCAAAGCCATGACCTCGGCCCGAAAGACCGCCGAGGAGATAAAAGCCTTTGCAGAGAAGCTTTCGCACAGTCTCTCCCAAATTCGTCAAATCGGTGAATCTGCGCCTAGCACAAGCCCTCACGAGATCGTCTTGACTGGCGACGGTTTTAGACTCCTCCGCTATGGCACGAACCCGGCGCACGACAAAAAACCCGCAGTGCTGATTGTCTATGCGCTTGTTAATCGACCCTGGGTTCTCGACCTTGAGCCGAAGCGATCCATGATCGCGCGATTGCTAGAACGCGGAATGGACGTCTTTCTCGTCGAGTGGCTGGATCCCAAAGCCCAAGCTAGAACTCGATCACTGAGTACCTATATCACCATCATGATCGATCAATGTGTGGACGCCGTAAATACAGCCCGTCGAACCTCCCGGCTCAACCTCCTCGGCGTCTGTCAGGGTGGAACGCTCAGCCTCTGCTACGCCGCGCTTTATCCAAAAAAAGTAAAAAATCTGATTACCATGGTTACCCCGGTCGACTTTCAGACTGAAGACAACGTGTTATCACAGTGGGTCAGAGAAGTGGATCTTGATCGCCTCGTGGGCTGCTACGGAAACGTGCCAGGCTCCCTTTTGAACACGCTGTTTGTGTCCCTTCAGCCTTTTCGCCTCGGGAGCAAAAAATATATCGACCTTATCGATCTAGCCGATAACCCGGCAAGACTTAAAACCTTCGCCCGCATGGAGCGATGGATTGCAGACAGTCCCGATCAGGCAGGGACGGCATTTAATGAATTTGTCGGAAACCTCTATCAACGTAATGCGCTTATAAAAGACAAGTTTGTGGTCGATAATCAAATTGTTAATCTTTCCAAAATCCGGTGCCCGGTCCTCAATATTTATGCACTTGCTGACCATATCGTGCCGGCTTCAGCATCTACAGCGCTCGCAAACTACGTCGGCTGTGATGATTACAGTGAACTCACATTTGACGGCGGGCATATCGGCATCTACGTCAGCCGCCAGGCACAGCAGAAAATCCCAGCATCGATAGCCCAGTGGATTCTGGCGCGATCCTAGCCTTTAAGAAATCAGGGCTGGCTGGAAACCTTCAATCGAAGGGCTTTTATATTGAGTCTCACCAGCGCTCGATTTGCGCTTTCCATCATCTCCATGTTCGGATAAGGGCCAATGCGAACCCGATAGAAATCGCCTTGGCCCTGGAATGAGATTTTCTGCACATTAGGTTCAAAACCTGCCATGGCAAGTTTGGCTTTCATCCGTTCAGCGTCGACCGGATTGTGATACGCGCCGGCCTGCAGCATGTAGAAGCCGGTTTTCTTCGCGATCTCTGAAGTGGGTGGAGTTACCTCGGCCGTTTCTAATTCAGAAGTTAGAGAGGGCTCGGGAATAACATGCTCAATCTCTGGCAGCACCGTATAAAACTCAAAATGAGTTCTCTCCGGAGACTCAGCGTTGATTCTCGCATCTGAAAGGTCAGCAGGCTCCAGATTGTCTTCCACTGACTCTCCGATTAATTCAGACAGGCCCGCGCCCACGCGGTTGGGATCACCGCTTCTTGCGCCTTGATACAAAACCGCCACTAACACACCTGCGGCAATCCCCAGAAGCAGCAAAACAGCGTCATGCCCAAAACGTGAACGAAAAGACGCTTGACGCTTTCGAACGTTCCGACCCATGTCCTACATTCGCTCTGGAGCATTCACTCCTAGCAGCGCTAGCGCGTTTGCCAACACGATTCGGGTGGCGTCAATCAATGACAGGCGAGCCAGACGAAGATCATCTTCCGCGGCGATAAACGGATGAGCGTTGTAGTAGGTGTGGAAATCATTAGCGAGCTCTCGCACGTAATACGCCACCTGGTGTGGTTCATAATTTCGTGCAGCCGATTCAACGACTTCAGGATATATCGAGAGTTTTTGTAATAGATCAGACTCACGAGCTTCAACCAGTAATTCTGCATTCGCTTTAGAGAGATCAACCGCGATATTTTTATCAGCGAGTTGCCGAAAAACGCTGCAAATTCTTGCGTGGGCGTACTGCACGTAGTAAACCGGATTATCACTGGACTGCGATTTTGCCAAATCCAGATCGAAGTCCATATGCTGATCTGGTTTTCTCAACGCATAAAAAAATCGCGCTGCGTCTCGGCCCACTTCCTCGCGCAATTCACGCAACGTCACAAATTCGCCGCTGCGCGTGGACATCGAAACTTTTTCACCGGCCCGGTAGAGCGCGGCAAACTGGACCAGTAATACCGTGAGCAAATCTGGATTAAGACCAAGCGCTGACATCGAGGCCTTCACCCTCTTAATGTAACCATGGTGATCAGCACCCCAGATATTAATGACTCGGTCAAATTGCCGGCGCAGCTTATCCTGATGATAAGCAATGTCAGTGGCAAAGTAGGTATGGTTTCCGTTAGCTCTAAGCACGACTCGATCTTTCTCATCGCCGAAGTCCGTGGTTCGGAACCACCATGCGCCATCGTTCTGATAGAGAACAGTATGCTCTTTCAACTCATCGACAGCGCCTTGAACAGCACCAGAGTCAATCAGACTTTGCTCTGAAAACCATGTTTGATACTCCACACCAAACTGCAACAAATCTGAACGAATCTCTTCGACCAGCGTATCACGGGCGAGACGATGCACTCGCCCAAACCCTTGCGCACCCAACAATGACTTGGCCCGCACAATCAGGCTGTCGAGTCTCGCATCATCGCCCTCTGGCAATTCGTTAAGCAATGTTTCAGCCTCAGTACGATATTCACCCGCCGCCTCACGATGTAATGTAGCGGCGATATCAAAAATGTAATCGCCTTGATACGCGGCAGAGGGAAAGCTGAATGTCTCTCCGCAAAGTTCCAGATATCGAAGCCAGACACTTAACGCGAGAATATCCATCTGTCGCCCCGCATCATTAATGTAATACTCGCTAACGGCATCAAATCCGGCCGCCCGCAAAACTCGCGCCAGCGCGTCGCCATAAGCCGCCCCGCGGCCATGTCCCACATGGAGTGGGCCAGTTGGATTGGCCGATACAAACTCAACCATCACGCGATGACCAGCACCAATCCCGCTCGTGCCGTAGCGCGCCCCACTCACCCGAATCTGATCAGGTAAATCATGGTAAGCGTCTGGGGCAAGAAAGATATTAATAAACCCGGGACCTGCAATCTCGGTTCGGTCAATGACTGGGGATTTTGGCAACGCTGCACAGATTTTCTCGGCAAGTTCGCGAGGCTTCAATCCCGCACGCTTGGCAAGGACCATCGCTAGATTGCTCGCGAAGTCACCATGATCCGCATTTCGGGATCTTTCGATTTGAATGGGAACATCTTCGGGCTCGCTGATCACGTTCTCTTTTTTGAGCGACGCGACCGCCTCGCCAAGCAGTTGGCAAACTTCGTTGCGCATAGATAAGGACCAAAAATCGGTGAAAAGACCGGGCCTGAGAATTAACCTACAGACCGCTCATTGAGTAGGGGATTTTAACCAAAGGTTCGCACCTACTGTAGCCGTATGGTGTAACCTTCGACCAAATTTCTCATAATCTGCATAACGAGATGGATCATCTTCAGCGAAGCCGCCTTAATCTTTTAACCAGCGACCTCTTAAACAGGGGCACTCTGGTGCGGCTTGAACCCGAAAAACTATCCCAGCGGGTCATGAGCGATCGTGCGCGATTCATTGGTATCCACCGGATGAAAATCGCAGTTGATAGCAATCGCAATCTCGGGCCCGCCTGGCTAACACGAGACGAAACCATCTCGCGATTCGGGCATTGTGAGTCCTGGATCTATCTCGGGGAACAAAATAACACGTTCCACTTTGCATTGATGCTCGAAGATAGTGTGCCTCTGTCTGATGATCATTTTGCCGGACTTCGAGCATTGGCGTTTCATCTCGACGCCTCCGAATCGACCCTTCTTGCTTTTGCGCAAGCACTTACCGCCTGGCATAAACGACATGGCTATTGCGGACAATGCGGAACGCCCACAATCATCACCCAAGGGGGTCACGTCCGGGTGTGTTCAGCCGAATCGTGCGGAACCACGCACTACCCTCGAACCGATCCTGCGATTATTGTGCTCGTTGAGAGCAATGATCATGCGTTATTTGGTCGAAAACCAGAGTGGCCTAAACATCGATACTCCACCATCGCGGGTTTTGTTGAGCCTGGAGAGAGTGCGGAACAAGCCGTGGTTCGCGAGGTCGCTGAAGAAACTAACATCAACGTTTTATCTGCCCACTATCATTCTTCTCAGCCGTGGCCGTTTCCCGGCTCTTTGATGCTTGGCTATCATGCGACAGCAACAAAAACTCAAATATCGCTTAATGATCAAGAACTTGAGGATGCCCAATGGCTTTCTCGTGGGGAGATAATCACTCGTTTACGTCAGGGATTATTCGTTCCGCCCCCCAAGATATCGATCTCATTTCGGTTGATCGAGGATTGGTTTAATCAGTCTGCTACGATTCCCTTGAAAACATTGCTCCATGAGTCCGGCACGTCAGATTTTTAAGGGTATTGCGTAACTTGCACTTGCGGATACAATGCGCACAGGGACACCGAATATTCGTGTGTCCTTTTAAGGTTGTTTTTGTTTTTGTTTGTAGTCACCCTAGTGGAGGAGTTCATGTCGGAAAGACATAATGGAACCGTTAAATGGTTCAATGAGAGAAAAGGCTTTGGCTTTATTGAGCAGGAAGGTGGAGATGATGTATTTGTGCACTATCGAGAGATTAGAGGCGATGGATTCAAAACACTGAACGAAGGTCAGCGTGTTGAGTTCACCCTTACGACCCGTGACAAGGGTCCTGCTGCGGAAGACGTTACTCCCGTCGATTGATCTGGTGCTTGCCGGCTGTATTTGTTTGCAGCCAACAACGCAAAACTTCTCATCGTACTTATGAGCGTCTTCGCTCGTTAGCATTATGCTGAAGTTTTTCTGTATCAGTTTTCTTGCCCTCGGTGCCGGGCTTGCGTTAATCGCAAGCACCGGCCTCGTTGCTGTGCTGCTCAACAGCTCAGGGCTTCCCCTTGTTTCTTTCTCCGCCGTCATATTAGCGCTGACCTTCGCCTCGCTGGCCGGCATGATCGGTATTATTGGTCTCGCACGGGCGGTGCCCGAGAATCCGGATCTTACGAACGAAACGCCTTCAAGTCCCGACTGGCGATCCAGTATCCAGCATCTTTCCGGCCTAACAACCTATCTGGGGGTTCCACTCGGCCATTTACTCGGGCCCTGGATCACCTGGCTCATCTGGCGACGCCACGCGCCCTGGCTTGATACCAACGGACGCGCCGCGCTTAACTTCGCGTTAACGATTAGTATTTTTTACGTCAGCTGCCTGATCTTGGTTTTCTTTTTTATCGGCTTTATTTTGCTCGGCCTGCTGATGGTGTTTCACATCTGGGTCTTGGTCCGAAATGCGTGGCGGGCCTCAGTCAACCTGCCGGCCCGTTATCCGCTGTCAATTAATTTTCTGCGTTAAATCGAAGCAAATACGTCCTTCGCAGCCGATATCGTTTCGTCGATCTCACGATCGGTATGCGTAATCGAAACAAAGCCTGCTTCAAATGCAGATGGCGCCAGGTAAATTCCTTTTTGCAACATGCCATGAAAAATTCTTGAGAATTTTTCCGTATCACAATTCATCACGTCGCTAAACGATGTGACCTTATCGGCCTCGGTAAAGAACAAACCAAACATCCCACCCACCGATTCAGTTGCCATAGGCACCCCCGCCTGAATTGCGGCGTCAGATAAGCCTTTAACGAGTCTCTCCGTTTTTTCAGTCAACTCTTCGAAAAAACCGTCTTTGGAGATTTTCTTCAACGTTGCGATTCCAGCGGTCATCGCGAGCGGGTTGCCGGAAAGCGTACCCGCCTGATAAACGGGCCCTAGCGGCGCAAGTTCAGCCATGATTTCGGCTTTTCCGCCAAAAGCACCAACCGGCAGGCCACCGCCCAGCACCTTACCAAGAGTCGTGAGATCGGGTCGAATACCGTAAAGACCCTGAACCCCTCCCAGCCCAACGCGAAAACCGGTCATGACTTCATCAAAGATAAGCACCGCACCACTTTGATCACATGCCGTGCGCAGGGCTTCAAGAAATCCTGGCGCGGGGGCAATGCAGTTCATATTTCCGGTCACGGGCTCAACGATTACCGCAGCAATCTGATCGCCCTGCTCGGCAAAGATTTGCTTCACCTCTTCTATATTGTTGTACTCAAGTGTTAGCGTGTGACGTGCAGCATCCGCGGGCACCCCCGGTGATGTCGGTATTCCAAGCGTTAGCGCGCCCGACCCCGCCTTGACCAACAAACTGTCTGAGGCGCCGTGATAACAGCCCTCAAACTTAATTAGCGTATCCCTACCCGTAAAACCACGGGCCAGTCGAATCGCGCTCATCGTCGCTTCTGTGCCTGAGTTGACCATCCGCACCTGGTCCATTGACGGCACGGCTGCACACACAAGATTGGCTAACTGGGTTTCAAGTGCTGTCGGCGCGCCATAGCTCAAGCCGTTTTCAGCCGCGTGCTGAACGGCTGCAACAACATCAGGATCCGCATGGCCCAGAATCATTGGGCCCCATGAGCCTACATAGTCAATATAGCGTTTCCCATCAACACCGTATAGAAAAGGGCCCTGAGCGCGATCGATAAAAACAGGAGTGCCGCCAACCGATTTAAAAGCACGCACAGGAGAATTAACCCCGCCGGGAATAACCTTACAGGCACCATCAAACAGGTTCTCGTTCGTGTCACTCATAGAAAGCTCCATCAATTAAATTTTGTTTTGTCAGATCGGTTTTTGAATAAATTATTCGACTCGCTTGGGATAGAATTCGAGCCTTCAGACTTTCAAACTTTTTTCCTAATGGCGAATCGAACATTCATGTGCATTATCTGTGGCTTAGTTTACGACGAAGCGGAAGGCTGGCCTGAAGACGGAATTGCAGCCGGCACTCGCTGGGAGGACGTTCCCGAAGATTGGCAATGCCCAGACTGCGACGCGACCAAAGCTGATTTTGAGATGATCGAAATTTAACCACCGCTCGCTCCGGAGTCGACCCGCCTTTTATGATAACGCTGCAAGCTCATCCGCCGAAATAATGAATACCACCGACTCTTCGTTCTCTGACATGAGCCAAGTAAACGGCGTTTTTACATAGGCGGTTTCTAATGCCTGCTGGGCGCTACCTGCTTCAACCACCAAGAATCCTTTTGGACTGAGGTGATCTGCCGCCTCCTTGAGCAGGCGTTGAATGAAATCCAACCCGGTCTGGCCGCCGCAAAAAGCCAGCTCAGGCTCGTAGTGGTACTCTTTCGGAAGCGCTCTCATCAACTCATCGCTCACATAAGGTGGATTACAAACGATGAGGTCATATTTTTTATTACCGATTCCGGAAAAAAGATCGCCTTCGATCATCTGAACTCTTTTTTCGACACCAAAGCGTTCAACATTGAGTCTCGCAACGTCGAGCGCCTCTTGGCTTAGATCGCTCGCATCAACCGTTGCCTCTGGAAACGCGAGCGCTAGAGAAACCGCAATACACCCACCGCCAGTACAAAGATCCAGTATCGCACTCACGTTCTCAGTAGCGAGCCAAGGATCAAAGCGATCAGGAATCCACTCCCCAATATGAGAACGCGGAACAATCGCACGGGAATCAATGAAAAACTCATGACCGGCGAACCATGCTTTATTGACTAAATACGCCAACGGTTGGCGAGTCTCAATTCGCTTGCTCAAAAGGTCATGGACCGAATCCATTTGGTGCTCAGTCAAATCCTGTGTCCAAGGAATATCATCAGCGCCAGCGTCGAAACCCAGCGCCTCAAGCACAAGCCATACCGCTTCATCGAAAGCATTGTCTGTTCCGTGCCCAAAAAAAAGATTGGCGTCTTCAAGATCTTGAGCCACCTGATCAACTTGTACTTCCAATTTCATTCTTTTTATTTACTCACTGACGGGCTAGGACGTCTCGAACTGCCTGAACCATCGTTTGAACCGATTCATCATGCTTGATCAGCTGTATCACCTCGCCTTTTGTATCAATAAGATAAGTCGACGCTGAATGATCAATCGTATATCCCATCGCAGAATCTGGGATATCAACTCTGTTGTACAACACATAAAACTGCTTAGCGACTGCCGCTACTTCATCTGGGCTGCCGGTCACTCCGGTGATTCTTTTATCAAAAAACGCGGCATATTCCGAAACCCGAATCGGGGAGTCTCTTTCGGGATCCACACTCACAAACAGACCCGCTACTTTTTCAACTTCCCCGGGGTTCAATGCATTAAAAACCGCGCTCATTCGAGAAAGATCAGTGGGGCAAACATCGGGGCACGCTGTAAATCCAAAAAACAGCATTACCACTTTGCCCCGATAGTCGTTCATCGAGACGGGCCCCGATGCAGACATTAATGTGAAATCGCCGCCCAATTGTGCGTACGGATTGGGCGGCGACCCAAAACGCTGCTGCAGCATTAAACCACCTAAAACGCTGAAGACCACCGCAACGCCCATCAGTGTTATACGCCAAGACCAGGGCCAATATCGATTCACTAACTAATCACCGTTCAGAATATTTAGACGAATCGAATCAGTCGTCATGATCCTTATCTTCGTGGTCATCATCGTGGCTATGATCGTGACCGCTGTGATCTTCTGCAGTGCCTGCCATCTGAACGATAGCCTCAACTAGCACCCGCTCACCATCGGCGAGCTCAAGTTCAATAGTCACCACCTTATCCAGTTCAAGCGTACGAGTCAGTCCAATTAGCATAATACTAAAACCACCGGGTGCGAGCACGGCCTCCCCTTTTGCTGGAAGCGGAATCGAATCCACACGCCCCATCTTTGTTACGCCATCTTCCATCCTGTGACTGTGCAGCTCCACCGCACTTGCAACATCCGAATATGCCGCCACGATCGCACTATCTTTATCGCCGTGATTTACCAAACCCAAAAAAGCAACGCTGACCGCTTGCCCGGGGGGTACCATCCTGACCATTGGCGCATGAACTTCGAATGTCCCGGCCCATACCGAAAACCCCACCATATAAAGAACGACCGCGAAAGAAAATGAAATCTTTCTATTCATTTTTGCCTCCAAATTTAATCTAATTACACATTGATCAAACGGCCTCCAACCGATCCGCTGGCCGTTTCGAAACTACGTTGAGAGTCGATCATTAGTGCTGAAGGTGGAGCTCGTGGTGGAAATGCAGGGCCTGCTACGCAGACTTCCCCTGCAGTGGTCGAAATATAATCACGATGAAATAGTGGGCAATCTATTTCAATCGCGACCACTCGAATATTTTCAAACAGAGCGCCAGCAAGAGGTGTTTGAACACAATCTGGACAAACCCGGCTCGCAAAAGTTGGAGAAGGTGAATGATCGCCTGAGACCTCCGAGATCTGATGCTTTTCGGTAACCGGACAATATGTCATCCAGTGAACCCCAGACGCACCGGCGTGACTTGTCACAAAAGACCCCGATAGCGACTGAACAATGATCACCACCGTGATCAGAAATAGCGCCCTTTGTTTGAATATCGCTCGTCTCACCTGTCGCATTTTACCCGAGACGCAATCAAACACGTTCAGATGTACCCGAAACTACTTCGGGCTTTCCAGATCAGCTCAATGATTTAAGGAGCCGGGCAAAGACGTCTTGTTTCGACGACGCACCGCTCGAGCATAAACGGGTGACTGATCACAAGCACGCCTTTGGATTTCTTTTTGGAAATCCAGCCTCTTACAGCGACCTCTGACTGCTCCAAAACGCCAGGGGGATAGGCGAAACTGGCCTCCCAATCTGCTCGACGAATTAAGACATCCAAATCATCGCGCACCGAAAACCTGAACCATTTTGGACCCAGCTTTAATGCAGTGAACTTGTCGAGAATAAACTGAAACCCGCCACGAATTTGATCAGCGCCAACAACGTCAAAATAAGGAATCGACCAAATACCCGCGCCTGACTCTCGTGCCGCATCTTCAGCCAATGCAAAACGGTCGAGATAGCGGTCATTGGGGGCAATGGCAACCACACTTGCCAAACCCTCCCTGATCAGAACCTCCTGGACACTGCTGCCGTCTTCAAGAAAAAGATAGGCAAGCGTCCTGCCGTACCGGTCTTTTTTATCAGGCGCTTCTTCAAGGAAAATATCGCCTTTGGAAAGCGTTTCAACGAGTGTATCGTGCGCGGCGTCTGCCAACGGCTCGGCAGCTTTTTGGTCGGTCTCCCGCTCGGGGGTATTGATACCGGCGAGACGAACGATCTCGCCCGAGGTGAGCACGACGGTATCACCGTCTACAACCCGGCCAACCTCTACCGCTCGGCTCGATAAGGCATCAACGTCGGAATTGAAAAAAAACGCACACCAGAGGATGGCCACCCGCAATAAATAGCGCTTTGCGACTGACCCGGTTCGCCAGATTTGACTGGCGTTGCGTGAACTAGGCCGAACGGCCGTACTTTTTCTGGAACTTACCCACGCGCCCGGCGGTATCAACGATCTTTTGCTGGCCGGTGTAAAACGGATGGCAAGCAGAGCAGATCTCAACGTGAAGTTCTTCGCCCAGGGTCGACCGGGTCTCAAAACTGTTGCCACAGGCACACACCACTTTAATCGTGTCGTAAGCAGGATGAATTTCTGGCTTCATGATTTATAAATTAAGCAGGTTGAACAAAAGTGCGGGTGCTAAAGCCCGCGGGGGGACGGATCATAGGCGAATCCCGTCTCGCCCGCAAGTCCGCATCAGCGATTCATCGATTTGTAGAATTCCGCGTTGCTTTTGGTTGCACGAAGCTTGTCGAGCAAAAATTCCACTGCCTCGATATCATCCATGGGATGAAGTAGCTTTCTGAGCAGCCAAATCTTCTGCAATTCGGCGGGATCGGTCAGCAGTTCTTCCCGGCGAGTACTCGAACGACTGATCACAATCGACGGATAAACCCGTTTTTCTGCAATTCGACGGTCTAAATGGATCTCCATATTGCCGGTCCCTTTAAATTCTTCATAAATAACCTCATCCATCTTCGATCCGGTATCGATCAAAGCAGTCGCCAGTATCGTGAGACTCCCGCCCTCTTCGATGTTTCGGGCCGCACCGAAGAATCGTTTCGGTTTTTGCAATGCATTTGCATCCACACCACCGGTTAACACCTTTCCCGAAGCGGGTTGCACCGTATTGTAGGCGCGAGCCAGTCGGGTAATCGAATCCAGCAGAATCACAACGTCTTTTTTGTGCTCTACCAATCTTTTAGCCTTCTCAATTACCATCTCAGCCACTTGCACGTGGCGCGTCGCAGGCTCATCGAAAGTCGAGGAAACAACCTCACCACGGACCGTTCGCTTCATTTCGGTGACTTCTTCTGGACGCTCGTCGATCAGCAACACAATCAGCTCACAATTTGGCTCGGAGGCTGTGATCGCGTGAGCAATCTGCTGCAACATGACGGTTTTTCCGGTTTTTGGCGCAGAAACCAACAGCCCTCTCTGGCCTTTACCAATCGGCGCCACAATATCGATCGTTCTTCCCGTCAGATCTTCAGAAGAACCATTGCCTTGCTCCAGTCTCATTCGTTCATCCGGGTGTAAAGGGGTCAGATTCTCGAACAGAATCTTTTTCTTGGCTTCGTCAGGCGACTGGAAATTAATCTTTTCGACTTTCAAAAGCGCAAAATATCGCTCTGAGTCTTTTGGCGGGCGAACCAGGCCTGCAACCGTATCGCCGGTTCGAAGGCCAAATCGCCGAATCTGGCTAGGAGAGACATAAACATCATCAGGGCCTGCTAAGTATGAGCTGCTGGAAGAACGCAGGAATCCGAATCCATCCTGCAAAATCTCGACCACGCCCTCTCCTTTTATTTTTTCACCGCGTTTTGCCTGTGATTTTAGGATCGCGAAGATCTGATCCTGTTTGCGCAAGCGTGACACGTTATCTAGTTTCAACGAGCGTGCGACTTCAGCAAGTTCAGTCGGGGATTTTTGTTTTAATTCAGAAAGACTCAGGGACATAACGGCAATGCCTCGGTAGGGTATAAGGGTGTTGTTGGAAACCGATCCGGAAACGGATGGTTAGATGGAATACGAATAGATGTAGATATCGGGATATTGGTTAGAGTCGGCGTCCTCGCCAGATTTTTAATTCTTGGGTTAATTGATTGCAGGTGGTTTTATGCTTGCCACTTAAATTCTCACGCCCTATGTCAGTAACGGGTTAGCGCCTTTAAATATTCTCATCGAGAAACGCGATCAGCTGCGCTTTTGACACAGCGCCTACTTTCGTCGCCTCGACCTCGCCATTCTTAAAAAGCATCAAGGTGGGAATTCCGCGAATTCCATACTTAGGCGGTGTTGCCGGATTGTCGTCAATGTTCAATTTGGCGACACGGACCTTGTCTGAGTATTCTGAGGCAACTTCATCAAGTACCGGTGCAATCATTTTGCAGGGGCCGCACCACTCTGCCCAATAATCGATTAAAACGGGTTTATCGGACTGGAGCACTTCTTGCTCGAAAGACTCGTCGCTGACATGAATAATATTTTCGGACATTATATAAATCCTGACTAATATCCCTGACGGGATCTAAAAAAAGGGGGGTGTAAGGCGGACGGATAGCACTGTGATACAATAATGTCCGGTTTCCGCTAGGGAGAAATCTTACTGCATCTTCATTGAAGCAGCGTGTTCACTCAACCTAGTGCTAATTTTTACCTATTTTTGCATTAGGAATCAAGGGCCCATTTATTATGGGTTTTTCCAATCAGTTCAAATACCCATCTGCCTGACCCCTACCCGCGAAAATTCCGCTTCCGACAACACCTTTTTTAGGTGGAATGCCGAAGCGAACACTTCAATACTATCACTAAGATCGCCCGCGAAGAGACGGCAGGCGATCATCTCAAATCAGAAAATATAAATTATGGAAGATATCAGTTATCTCACCGAGACTCGATTCAGCGATCTTGCGCTGGACGAAAGACTCCTTTCCGGCCTTACAGATGCCGGCTTCGATTTTTGTACCAAGATACAGGCAGAATCGCTACCTATTGCACTAACCGGACAGGATGTCGCTGGACAAGCCCAAACGGGAACGGGCAAAACAGCAGCATTTCTCCTCGCCATATTCAATCACCTGCTCAAAAATCCCAAACCAGAGTCGGCAACCCCGACAAGTATCAGATCTCTCGTGCTCGCGCCCACCCGGGAACTGGCGATTCAGATTCACCGTGACGCTGAGGTTCTCAGCAAGAGTACCGGTCTTAAACTGGGGTTGGCGTATGGTGGCACGGACTATCAACAACAGCGAGAAACGCTTGCCGCTGGTGTCGACGTCCTCATTGGCACCCCTGGAAGACTCATTGATTTCTATAAACAGGACGTCTTCGACCTCAAAGCCGCACAGGTCTTGGTGCTTGATGAAGCAGACCGCATGTTTGATCTCGGTTTCATTAAAGACATCCGCTACATCCTCAGACGGATGCCGCCTCCAAAAGATCGACTCAATCTCCTGTTCTCGGCAACCTTATCCCACCGCGTTCATGAACTCGGATACGAGCACATGAACGACCCCCAGGAAATAAAAATTGAGCCCAATACGGTAGTCGCAGACCACCTGATCGAAGAGGTCTACTACCCGGCAAACAACGAGAAACTGCCCCTTTTGCTCGGACTCATGCGCCAAACGGAAGGTCAACGAGTTCTGGTGTTTGCCAATATGCGGGTCACTTGCGATCGGTTGGGCCGGATCCTGAAACAGCAGGGCTACGCCACCGCCGTACTATCAGGGGACGTACCTCAGAAAAAACGTGAACAGCTTTTAAAAGCCTTTACGGAGGGTAAACGTACCGTACTCGTTGCCACGGATGTCGCAGCGCGTGGACTGCATATTCCAAGCGTCAGTCATGTTTTTAACTATGACCTTCCCCAAGACGCAGAAGATTATGTTCACCGCATAGGTCGTACAGCCCGTGCGGGGGCCAGCGGCAATGCCATTAGTTTTGCGTGCGAAGACCATGCCTTTTCTTTAATGGATATCGAGGAATACATCGGGCACCCACTGACAAAACAAGAAATCTCTGATGCGGTTCTTGAATCACCCAAACAGAACACCGATTCCAGTACCGACAGCAAGGACAAAAAGCGCGAGCCTAATCGAAAACCCAAAGCTCACTCTAGTTCACCAACCAATAAAACATCGGTTCCGAAAGCAACGACTAACAACCATTCTGAAAAAGAGCGAGTCGCCAAAGTGGCGCGGTCTCATACTCCCGCGCCACAAGAACTTTCAGACTCTCCACTTAATGCAACTGTCACGACCCATACGCCTCGGGGACGATACCGCCCAAAAATCGAGGTGCCGGTTGTGGGATAGCACTATTTGTCTGCTCGCAAATCGGATCACACTAAACCATGAAAGCTCGACCTCCGGCGTTAAAAACCCAAAAATCAATTACGGAGGATTCGTCCCTGTTGCATCGTTATCAGACCGTGATTGTAGGATCGCGCGGCCTCTTAACCATGATCTATTTTGAGTGGTGCAGTTGGCTCTCCCCAATTCCAGGGGCTTTTGGTTTGCTACTCAGAAAAATTTTTTGGCCTCGATTATTCGGAGCGTGTGGCAAAGGTGTGATGTTTGGCGCAAATATAATTCTTCGTCATCCCAATCGCATCAGAATTGGCGGCAACACGGTGCTTAGTGAAGGCGTCGTATTGGATGCTCGACATTCAACAGATGACACTGCATTGCAGATCGGCGATGAGGTGATCCTCGCGAACAACACGATGCTCTCCTGTAAAGACGGAACCATAAATATCGGTGACCGAGTCGGCATTGGAGCGTATACGATTATTCAATCCGTTCAAAACTGTCCGGTTGTCATTGGCAAAGACGCCGTTCTCGGGCCGAGGTGCTATCTAGTGGGAGGTGGCCAATACCATACCGATTCTTTAAAAATTCCCATTGCACAGCAGGGCATAAAGCCAACCGAGGGGTGTTTTGTCGGCACGGGCGCCTGGCTAGGCGCCAATGTTTCGATTATTGATGGCGGCTCTTTGGGAGAAGGCAGTATTGCGGCGACCGGTGCGGTCATCGTTCGAGATGTCCCTGCACATGAAATTGTTGCCGGTGTTCCTGCCCGAAAAATCAAAGACCGTCAGTCCGAACAAAACCTCGACTGAATACCGGTCATGCGAAAGAAAAAAGCGTTACTGCTGGGTCTAAAGATTTTTTTGTCGATGGGACTCATCTTGTGGATTACGCACAATATTTCTCTCGAGCAGGTATGGTTAGTCATCGCTGACGCTCGTATGACTTTGCTTTGTTTCGCATTCAGTCTTTTCTTTGTGGGTTACTTGATCACGGCATTTCGATGGCGAATGCTGATACGGGCCCAAGGTGGAGATGCTCCCATTCTTTATCTTGTTCGGTCATTTATGGTTGCGATTTTTTTTAATAATTTTTTACCCTCGACCATCGGTGGCGATACCGTTCGCATGTATGACTCCTGGCGCTTGGGAAACACAACGTCAGGCGCAGTATCAGTCGTGTTGGTGGACAGATTTCTGGGCGTTTCAGCCCTGCTTTTAATTGCATTACTCGCGCTCTTGATGGATCCGCAGATCTCAACACAATTCCCAAGTATTACAATTTGGGTTGGCATCACAATTTTTTCCGCATGCCTTCTTGTATGGATCGTTTTGAATACGCCTCCCGGCAAAATTGAAACGTTTGCACTTAAATCGTCCGGCGTTATTCGCAAGCTCGCCGGTTTCCTCGGGAAGGTGCTTAACACCCTCCAGTCTTATAAAAACTCGCCGGGCGCGGTAGTTCGCGCCTTATTACTTTCTTTTCTACTGCAGTTAAACGTGGTGATACACTTTATTTTTCTGACAAAAGCGCTCGATATCGATGTCCCGATCGAAGCGATGTTTTTTATCATCCCGGTCGCAATTTTTATAATGATGTTGCCCGTTTCGATTAATGGTATCGGCTTGCGAGAGACTGTTTTCGTTTTTTTATTCTCACTTTTTGGCGTACCTGACGTTGAAGCATTAGCGCTGGCTTGGCTCGCCTACAGTTTTAGCCTTGCGCAAGGCATATTAGGGGGAATGGTCTTTGCCGTCAGGCGCGAGCATTCCGCGCGTCCAGCCTGAATCAGGATTGCTCGGCGGTCTCGGGAACGAACTGTGCGAGTCGAATGTCAGCAAGATTGAAGTTAAAATAAACAAATGTTGTGATGTTACCCATTTTCCGACTTTATCTTTCTATGATCGCTATACGTAAAACTTTCAGAGCGTCATCTACAAGCCTGTTATTAGCGCTGGGGATAGCGCCGGCAGGCGCGGGCTCACCTGATGTGAATTCAGGCGAATTTCTAAACAACCCCTACCTGCAGGGCATTAGCGTTATACCCGCCTGGGACGCTGGCCTTCTGGGTAACGGTGTTGTGATCGCAAATCTTGACTCCGGCGTTCGAGCCAACCATGTCGATCTGGCCGGCACTATCCTGCCGGGCTATGACTTCGTCAACGATGATGATGATCCATTTGACGATGAAAAATCTCTTACCTACGGACATGGTACTGCGTCTTCGGGAATCATCGTTGGCATTTGGAATGGCGTTGGCATTGGCGGCATCGCGCCTAATGCCAGAATTATGCCCATCAAGATCACAAACGAAGAAAACAAAACCGACGGGGGACTCATCAGTCAAGGCATGCTCTATGCGGCAAAACAGAGCAACGTTAAGATCATTCTTCTCGAGAATGTCGGACCGTCGACAACTCTCGCTGAATTCAATACTTTCAACGAAGCTGTCAATGCCGGCAAATTGCTCATCGCCCCTTCGGGTAACAGAGGACTTGCTGGTCCAGCCAACCCTGCTTCCCAGTTCTCGGCTCTCGGGGGTGCTGCCCTTGTTGTGGGTTCGCATAATGGCGGCGGCGGTCGGTCGCCCTTTAGTA